>Ga0315553_10000407_pt1 | contig 38682 bp, 38 predicted proteins | sample SalMarSW160140MG_FD_203099 | JGI IMG/M metagenome (GOLD analysis project Ga0315553, IMG submission 203099) | Salt marsh sediment microbial communities from the Plum Island Ecosystem LTER, Massachusetts, United States - Salt Marsh Sediment SW1601-40 ... | reverse complement strand
GGCGGCGAATGTAGGCGTTCTGAGGCGATAGCTCCGCCGACCGCTTGCCCTTCATGACATCGCCGATCGCCTCCTCGGCTTCCTGCAGCGCGAAAAGAACCGGGTCCTGCCCTCGCTCACCGCGCATGGAGACGATGCACTGCTCCATCTGGAGCACAGTATTGCTCTTGATCACGTAGATGGGCACGCCCCGCTCCTCGGCGTCCCGTAGGAGCTGCGGCTTGCGCCGGTAGTAGCTGCGAAGCGTGATCAGCGCATCGGCGTCGCCCAACTGGTCGACGATGACGGCGGCCATGTTCATTTGCCGAATGGCCTGCTCCAGCCGTCGCCTCGAGATGCCGAACGGATAGATGCGCCTCTCGCGACCGGCCTCGACTGGCCCCCGCTCCTCAAGCGCCCGCTTCTGCTTCGCCCGGCTGGGCGAGGCCACCACTTTCATCTGGCCTTCCTTGTTCAGCTCTCGGACCTCGGCCGGCATTTCGTACCCTCGCAGGATGGCGTCCACCGTGTCCGTCACGTTTGCGTGCACAGACACCCTCTCCCAACTCTGGATCTCCACCACCACGTCGAAGGTCGGCGGCGCCTTGCGCTCCAGGATCGACTTCTGCGTGCCGCGACGCCGCGCCTCATCGTCTCCGAGCGTCACCGACTGGATGCCCCCGATGAGGTCGCACAGGGTGGGGTTCATGATCAGGTTCTCCAGCGTGTTGCCGTGGGCCGTGCCCACCAGTTGCACCCCCCGCTCGGCGATGGTCCGAGCGGCCGCCGCCTCCAGGTCCGTACCGATCTCGTCGATGACGATGACCTCCGGCATGTGGTTCTCCACCGCCTCGATCATCACCGCGTGCTGCATCGTGGGCGAGGCCACCTGCATCCGCCGCGCGCTGCCGATGCCCGGATGCGGGATGTCGCCGTCGCCGGCTATCTCGTTCGACGTGTCCACCACCACGACGCGCTTGTTCATGTCGTCTGCCAGGAAGCGCGCCACCTCCCGCAGCATGGTCGTCTTGCCCACGCCGGGCCGCCCTAGAAGGAGCGTGCTCTGGCCCGATTTCACTAGGTCGTCAATGATGCGGATCGTGCCGAAGACGGCCCGCCCGACGCGGCAGGTGAGCCCGATCACGCGGCCGTGGCGGTTGCGGATGGCCGATATCCGGTGGAGAGTGCGCTCGATCCCTGCGCGGTTGTCGCCGGTGAACTCACCGATGCGCGACACGACGTACTCCAGGTCGGCCTCCGTCACCTCGCGATCGCTGAGGGTTACCTCCTGCTCGGGGTAGCGGGCCTCCGGCAGTCGACCCAGGTCAAGCACCACCTCCAGAAGCTCGAAACTGTCCGGCCGCTCAAGCAGCGGGCCGCGAACCTGCGGCGGCAGCACATCGAGCAGTGCGTCCAGGTCGTCGGTTATCCTTAGCGTGTTCATTCTACTAGCTCACCGGATAGGGTTGGCGGATCCCCTCTGCTACGGGCACGGCCTCCTCCACAGGTCGAACCAGACGGTTCAGCAAGACCGCGTACTCGGCCACTGCCCTGAAGCCTAGCTCCTCCAGACGGCGCGCCACCCCCTTCTGGTATTCGGGCACCAAACATAGGATGGGTCGCCTGTCTGCCAGATGGCCCAGAGCGGCAGCCAGCAGGTCGTCCAGCGGAACCACCTGCCTTCGCTGCATCAGCAGGCTGAAGCGGCCCACCCGATTCCTTTTCGAGACGCGCAAGCACGCCTCGGGGCCTTCTGCCCCTGTCAATATCAGGTGCTGGCAGTGGCCGTTCTCCTGGACGCCCACCCACTCGCGCAGGGTGACGGCCTCTTGGCGGCGCACGGCCAGTGGTACGGAGGCGTTGTAGAGCTGGAACAGAGGGAGAACGTCGGCCGACGTCCGCGCCCGCAGGGGCAGCTTCGCTGGCTCCAGGCCTTGCGGTGCCCTATCGATAGCCAGCAGGTGCTCCTTCAGGTAGGGGAAGAAGCCGGCCTGCCGAATCGTCTCCAGGAGCGGGCTGTCCACCTTCAGTCTGAGGAAGACCTTCTCGATCCCCGCTCGTCCCAGTCCCTGGCTCAACTGCTCCAGAAGCGTCAGGCAGAGGGATTCGTCTTCCTTGCCGGCGATAAGGTAGTCCAACTCCCACGCGTTGGGACCAGAGCGCTGCCGCACCGACGCCAGACCGCAGGCCCTCAGCCCACGAACGGCCATCCAGGTATGGCGACGGCCGGCCAGCGGTAGCCACTCCTTCAGGGCGCTCTCCAGCAGACGGAACCGCGGGTCCACCAGGCCCAGCCGCTCCCAGGTCTGGGCCTCATTGCGGTAGGCGGCGCCAAAGGGCGGCTTGCCCGTCGCCCAGAGCGACGCCAGGAGCGCCAGATCGGCTGGCCGCAGAGGCCTGATGGTGGCGGGAGGGCTACGCTTGGTCATCCTTGCGCCCTCGCACCATATCGACGAAGTAGCGGTGAAAACGATCGTCTTCTGTCAGCTCGGGGTGAAAAGCGGTGGCCAGGGCATTCGCCTGGCGCACGGCAACCGCCTTCCCGTTCCCTAGCTTGGCCAGCACTTCCACTCCATCGCCCACCTCCTCCACAATCGGCGCCCGTATGAAGACGGCATGAAACGCCTGCTGGCCCAGCGCCGGCACGTCCAGGTCGGTCTCGAAGCTGTCCACCTGCCGCCCGAAGGCGTTGCGCTGCACAGTGATGGCCAGGGCGTCCAAAGTGGGCCAGCTCAGCTCGCTCGCACGCTGGGCCAGAACGATCATGCCGGCGCACGTGCCCCAAACGGGGAATCCGTTCTGGGCTCGCTCTCGCAGGGGCTCTAGGAGCGCGAACTCGGAGATGAGGCGCGCCACGGTGGTGCTCTCGCCGCCCGGGATCACCAGCCCATCCAGGCCGACTAGCTCCTGCGGGTGGCGCACCTCTTGCGCTGCGATGCCCAGTCGCTGAAAGATCTCGATGTGCTCAGCGAAGTCACCCTGCAGCGCCAGGACGCCGATGCGGGTCATTCTGTCTCTACCAGCCGCGGCTGGCCAGCAACTCCTCCTCGGTCAGGGTTCGAATGTCCAGCCCACGCATGGGCTCTCCCAGCCCGCGCGATACCTCCGCGACGATCTCGGGGTCGTTGTAGTTCGTCACCGCCTTGACGACGGCCTTGGCCCGCTGTTCGGGGTCGTCCGACTTGAAGATGCCGGACCCCACGAACACGCCCTCGGCGCCTAGCTGCATCATCAGGGCAGCGTCGGCGGGCGTGGCCACACCACCGGCGGCGAAGTTGACCACCGGCAGACCGCCCGTCTCGTGCACCTCCTTCACCACCTCGTACGGTGCCCCCAACGTCTTGGCCTCGGCCATCAGTTCGTCTTGCGGCATAGAGTGCAGCCTGCGGATGCCGCCCGTCACCGCCCGCATGTGGCGCACCGCCTCGACGATATTGCCCGTTCCGGCCTCGCCCTTCGTGCGGATCATCGCCGCCCCCTCGCCGATGCGCCTCAGCGCCTCGCCCAGGTCGCGGCAGCCGCACACGAACGGCACCTTGAACGGCCACTTATCGATGTGATGCGCCTCGTCGGCCGGCGTCAGCACCTCCGATTCGTCGACGAAGTCCACCCCCAGTGCCTGCAGCACCTGCGCCTCCGCGAAGTGCCCAATGCGGCACTTGGCCATCACCGGGATCGTGACTGTCTCCATGATCGCCGCGATCACGCTCGGGTCGGCCATGCGCGCCACGCCGCCGGCGGCGCGGATGTCGGCCGGCACGCGCTCCAGGGCCATGACGGCGCAGGCGCCCGCCTCCTCGGCGAGGCGGGCCTGCTCCGGCGTCACCACGTCCATGATGACGCCGCCCTTGAGCATCTGGGCCAGCCCCTTCTTGACGATGTACGTACCCTTCTCTACAGCCATTGTGCCCTCATTGTACTATTCGGCCCCTGCAATAGGCAAGATGAGCCCGCCGCAGTCCTTGACAGCGCAGTTATTCCGAGTATACTGTTAGCGCTTAGGTTATTATCTGCGCCGATCAGGAGGTGCACAACATGAAGTCATTGCGGATAGTTCTTGTATCACTACTCGCGCTGGCAGCGGGCGGTGTACTTGCGCTCATGGCTGTGGCCGGTTTCGGCCTTCTGGGTTCGCAGCAGGCTTCCGCCCAGGGGGCGGGCGCGATCACGATGGGCATCGACCCCGAGACTACCTGCAACTCAGCCACTACCCTGGGTGCGGTAGAGTCCTGCGTGCGCGTCGACGTGCCCGACCCAGCGTTTGACGGCGTGAGTGACTACACCATCGACGTTTACGTCAGTGGCGATGTCGATATCCCGATGGCCTACGACGCTTACCTCACCTACGACAGCGACAAGGTGCGCGTCGTGCAAGGGGCACCCACCGACCCCCTCATCAAGATGCCGGGAGCGCTGGATTTCACTAATTATGACTCCGGCATGAGCGACGTCGCCTTCGGTGCCATTTACCTGGAACCTCCCTACGATGGTGTTCCTGGCGATGGTACCCTTGTGAGAGTGGGCCTGGACATCGGCGACGCCGGTCTTGTCACCCTCGACTTCTTGCAGATACCCGGCGTCGTCCCCACGTACACATCCTGCCAGGATCCACCCGCCTGCAATGATTACCCACCGCACCCCGTCACTGCAGCGTCGGCCACGCTGGCGATCAACCAGGATTGCCCCAGCGCACCTCCACCCCCCGACTCCGATTCCGACGGTGTTGCCAACGCGTCGGACAACTGCCTGTGCGTCTATAACCCGGACCAAGCCGACAGCGACAGCGACGGCATCGGCGACGCCTGTGAAGGCACACCCACGCCCACGCCTACGCCCACACCCACACCCACACCCACACCCACGCCCACGCCCACACCCACACCCACACCCACGCCCACGCCCACGCCCACGCCCACACCCACACCCGACCCCAACCCTGGGGCGGGCCCGATCACGATGGGCATCGACCCCGAGACTACCTGCAACTCAGCCACTACCCTGGGTGCGGTAGAGTCCTGCGTGCGCGTCGACGTGCCCGACCCAGCGTTTGACGGCGTAAGCGACTATACCATCGACGTTTACGTCAGTGGCGATGTCGATATCCCGGTGGCGTACGACGCTTGGCTCACATACGACAGCGACAAGGTGCACGTCGTGCAAGGGGCACCAACCGATCCCCTCATCAAGATGCCCGGATCAAGGGACATGACCAATTATGGCTGTTCTGGGGAGCGTACCTGCTTCGGTGCTATCTACCTGGAACCTCCCTACGATGGTGTTCCTGGCGACGGTACCCTTGTGAGAGTGGGTCTGGACATCGGCGACGCCGGTCTTGTCACCCTCGGCTTACAGCAGATACCCGATGTCGCCCCCGCGTACGCATCCTGTCAGGACCCACCCGCCTGCGGAAATCACCCGGCGCACCCCGTCACTGCAGCGTCGGCCATGCTGGCCATCAACCAGGACTGCCCCGGCACGCCGCCACCCCCCGACTCCGATTCTGACGGTGTTGCCAACGCGTCGGATAACTGCCCGTGCGTCTACAACCCGGACCAAGCTGACGCCGACTCCGACAGCCTGGGCGATGTCTGCGATGACAGCGACGCCGATAGTTTCGTCGACGCGATCGAGCTGTACTTGAGCACCGACCCGCTGGATGGCTGCCCCGACGAGCCGTCAGACGACGCTTGGCCCCTGGACATCGACATGAGCTGCGACATCTCGGTCACCGGCGACATGTACAACTACGTGGGCCGCATCGGAGCCACGCCAGGCGCTCCTAACTGGTCGCAGCGCCTCGACCTCGACATGAGCGGCGACATCAGTGTCACCGGCGACGTGTACACGTACGTGGGCAAGACCGGGGAGACGTGCACCTAGGCTCCGGCGCGTACCTTGGGCACGACCTCGCGGGCGTAGACCTCGAGGTGGGTGGGCAGCTCGGGCGGCGGCGCGATGGGGACGAGGATGAAGTGGCGGACGCCTGCCTCCACGTACTGGCCCAGCCGCTCGGCGCACTGGTCGGGCGGGCCGAGCACGCAGTAGCGGTCGACAATGCGGTCGAAGGGCTGATTGTAGCGGATGCTCAGGTCCTGGTTGGCGCGCTTGCGGGCCTCCTCGTACGTATCAGCGAGGCAGATGAACTGATACATGCCGGCCTCGATGGTGGCCGGGTCGCGGCCGCGCTGCTGGGCGAGGGCTGACACCTTCTCCAGGCTGTCGCGATAGCGCTCCGGGCTGAACAGATAGGGCATGTAGCCATCGCCGAGCCTGGCCGTCCGCTTGATGGCTGCCTCCGAGCGCCCGGCGACCCAGATGGGCGGTCCGGGCTTCTGGACGGGCTTGGGCTGCATGTTGGCGTCCTCCAGGTGGAAGAAACGCCCGTCGTGGTTCACGCCCGATTCGCTCCAGAGCCTGCGCATCACCTGGATGGCCTCATCGGTTCGTCTGCCGCGCTCCTCCACGGGCACACCGCAGGCCACGAACTCGGGGCGGAACTCGCCGCCGACACCGACGCCGAGGATGATGCGACCGTTGGAGATGATATCCAGGCTGGCGACCTCCTTGGCCACTACGGTGGGATGCCTGAGCGGCAAGAGGAGGACGGCCGAGCCCAGGAGGATGCGCTGGGTGCGGGCAGCGAAGGCGGCCAGCACGGTAATAGCATCGAAGGTGGGCACGTAGAAGAGCATGTGCTCGCTGACCCAGAGGGAATCGAAGCCAAGCTCCTCCACTCGCTCAGCCTGGTCGAGGGGCATCGGCCAGACGAATACACCGAACTTCAGCTCAGGCATGAGGCACGCCTCCTGCTGGTTGACAGCGTTCTGACGGGACTATAACGTTGGTGGCGCCGCCCGCCAAGCATCGAGTATACCACCACGAGGGGGGTTGGGGCTGGCGGTGGCGGTGTAGAGAGCGCGGCCGCATACATATTCACCCCTGGGGTGAAGTTTCTCTTGACATGAGCGGGTGAAATGTGATAATATTCACCCTAGAGGTGAAGAAGCAGAGTGCGAGTAATCTTCCGCAGCAAGAGGCTCTGCCAAGCCTATGAGGAGGTGAACCGTGCGATTCGCCTGTGGGGGTCGGATGTGGCTGGAAAATACATCCAGAGGGTGGAGGCGATATACGCTGCGCAGAATTTCGACGAGATCAAGCGCCTCCAGGCGTTCAAGGCGCACCAGTTGAAGGGTCGGCGTGTGGGCGAATGGGCTCTCGCGCTGACCAAACGCTGGCGGCTCATCGTTACTCCGTCCGACGATGGGGAAACGGTGACGATCAAGGAGGTGACGAAGCACTATGGCGGCTAAGATCGATGATCGGGCTTTCTCAGACTTGGCGGTGCCGCCTGGCGAACTTCTCGCTGAGGAGCTCGAGGCCCGTGGCATGACGCAGAGGGAGCTTGCTGACAGAACGGGCCGGCCGGGACAGAAGATAAGCGAGATCATCAATGGAAAGAAAAGCATCACCTACGACACAGCTCTCGAGTTGGAAAAGGTGCTTGGAATCCCCGCGCACTTCTGGGTGAATCTGGAGGCTTCCTACCAGCTAACCAAGGCTCGGCTTCGCGAGAAAAGTGAACTTGAGAGGCAAGAGGACTGGCTCGAATTCTTTCCCGTGCAGGAGCTTCGAGCACGTGGGCATATCCTCAAAAGCCGTGACAAGCGACAGACGGTGAGCGCACTCCTCAAATTTTTCGGCGTGGCGTCATTCCCAGCGCTACGGCAGCGCCAGGAGGCGTTCATTCAGTATCGCATCACGCCGAAGTCTAAGGTATCCGAGGGTGCGCTGTGGGCGTGGCTTCGGGTGGGTGCTATCCAGGCACGGCAAATCGAGACGGCACCATACAACCACGGCCGGTTCCTCAACGCGCTGAGGGAGATTCGGGGTCTCACAGCTGAACGGGTAGAGGTTTTCTTCCCGCGCATGAGGGATCTCTGCGCAAGCGCTGGGGTAGCCTTTGTCGTCATCAAAGAGTTGCCGAAGAGCGGCGCAAACGGCGTCGCTCGGTGGATCTCGGCGGACAAGGCAATGATCCAATTGAGCACGAGGAGGCGATGGACGGACATCTTCTGGTTTAGCTTCTACCACGAAGCCAAGCACGTGCTCGATCGGCAAAAGAAACGGGCATTCGTGAACGGGATCAATGATGATCCTGATGCAGAAGCCGGCGCTGACAGATTCGCTCAAGAGATGCTCATCCCCCCGGACGAATGGGCGGCCTTTGTGGAGTCGCGCGCATGGTCGCCTCTACGCGTGAGAGAGTTTGCTCAGCTTGTAGGGATCCACCCAGGTATTGTGGTCGGGAGACTGCAGCACGAGGGCTTAATCCCGCACAGCAATCTGAACGACCTGCGGATCAGGTTTGTCTGGTCCGACGACTAGCACGTCGACAATCAGGGTTCTTTCACAACGCTGTCGCGTTGTGGCAGGCTTGCACTCACACCTGCGCTGGACGAGCTGACAAAATTTCTGAGATAGATTAACATAATCTCTGCACAGCCTCCCTCTCCTCCTGCTATAATACCCCTTGCGCTTCGCAAAGGGACAAATGTTTACTCACCTTCACCTTCACACTGAATATAGCCTTCTGGACGGCCTGGCCCGCATCCCTCAGGTCATGGAGCGAGCGCAGGAGCTAGGGCAAGAGGCGGTCGCCCTCACCGACCACGGCGTCCTGTACGGAGTCGTCCCCTTCTACAAGGAGGCCAAGGCACGCGGCATCAAGCCGATCATAGGCGTCGAGGCATACGTGGCCCCGGGGTCACGCCGCTCGCGCGAGCCCAAGGACAGGCATCTTTATCACATCACCCTTCTGGCCAAAGACCAGGAGGGCTACCGCAACCTGCTGGCGCTAGCGACCAAGGCGCACCTGGAAGGCTACTACTACCGGCCGCGCGTGGACAAGGAGTTGCTTCAGGAGCACCACCAGGGGCTGATCGCGCTGTCCGGCTGCCAGAGCGGCGAGCTGGCGCGCCTGCTGGCCGAGGGCCGCTGGGATGAGGCGCTGGCGGCGGCTCAGTGGTATCGAGAGGTCTTCGGGGAGTTCTATGTGGAGCTTCAGGACCACAACATCCCCGAGGCCACCAAGATCAACGAGAAGCTTGTGCGCCTATCGCGCGAGACGGGGCTGCCGCTGGTGGCCACCAACGACGTCCACTTCGTCCATCGCGAGGATGCCCCCACCCACGACATCCTGCTCTGCATCGGCACCAACACGTCGATCCTGGACGAGCGGCGGATGCACCTGGCCGGGGACGCCGACTCCTACTACCTGAAGTCCGAGGAGGAGATGCGGCAGCTCTTCGGCGACGTGCCGGAGGCAATCGAGAACACGTGGCGCATCGCCGAGATGTGCGAACTGGAGCTGGAGTTCGGGCGGCTGCACCTGCCCGAGGCCGACGTTCCCGCGGGCATGTCGGCGGACGACCATCTGGCTGAACTCTGCTACCAGGGCCTGGCCCAGCGCTATCCGAAAGGCTCGGAAGAGCCGCGCCGACGGTTGGAGTACGAGCTGTCGGTGGTGCGGCAGACGGGCTTTAGTCACTACATCCTAGTGGTGCGCGACTTCGCTCAGTTCGCCAGGGAGCAGGGCATCCTGATGGCCGTGCGCGGCTCGGCTGCCGCCAGCATCATCCTCTACTGCCTGGGCGTTACCGACATCGACCCGCTGGCCTATCGTCTGGTGTTCGAGCGATTCCTGAACGTGGAACGGCGGGAGCTGCCCGACGTGGACCTGGACTTCGCGGAGGACCGCCGCGACGAGGTGATACGCTACGCGGCCCAGAAGTACGGCCACGACCGGGTGGCCCAGATCATCACCTTCGGCACGATGGGGGCCAAGGCGGCCATCCGCGATGTCGGCCGCGCGCTGGGGATGACCTACGCCGACGTCGACAGGGTGGCGCGGCTGGTGCCCGCCGTCCTGAACATGACCATCGACCGCGCGCTGGCAAGCAGCAGCGAGCTGAACAGCATCTACGAAGCGGACGAGCAGGTGCAGCGGCTGGTGGACACCGCCAAGCAAGTGGAGGGGGTGGCGCGTCACGCCAGTACTCACGCCGCTGGCCTGGTCATCGCGCCGGAGCCGCTGGTCCACTTCCTCCCTCTGCAGCGGCCAGCGCATGCTCTGCCGGGCGGCAAGGAGAGCGATGACACGCCGATCCCCACCACCCAGTACGCGATGGAGGCCGTGGCCGACATCGGGCTGCTGAAGATGGACTTCCTCGGCCTGGCCAACCTCACAATCCTCGGCAAGGCGGTGGATATCATACGTGAGACGCGCGGCGTGGAGATCGAGCTGCAGGCGCTGCCCGACGGCGACGCCAAGACGTACGCTACGCTGTGGGAGGGGCAGACCTTCGGGGTGTTCCAGCTCGAGAGCAGCGGCATGCGGCGCTACATCCAGGAGCTGAAGCCCACAGACATCAAGGACCTGGCGGCGATGGTCGCTCTGTACCGCCCGGGGCCGATGCAACACATTCCCACGTACACTCGGGCCAAGCACAAGCTGGCGGATATCCGCTACCCGCATCCCGATCTGGCGGACATCCTCGACGAGACCTACGGCGTCATCGTCTACCAGGATCAGGTACTGCTTATCGCCCAGAAGTTCGCCGGCTACACGCTGGGCGAGGCGGATGTCATGCGCAAGGCGATGGGTAAGAAGATCCCGGCCGTAATGGCCGCGGAAGAGGAGCGCTTCCTGGCTGGCGCTAAGGCGAACGGCTACAGCGCGGCCAAGGCCGACCAGGTCTTCAAGCTCATCGAGCCGTTCGCCGGCTACGCCTTCAACAAGGCGCACGCTGTCTGCTACGCCAACATCGCCTACCAGACGGCCTACCTCAAGGCGAACTACCCCGCCGAGTACATGACGGCCGTCCTCATGCTGGCCGAGCATCACCCGGCGGGTGCCGCTCAGCGGGTGGCGGAGGCCTACCCCGAGTGCGCTCGCCTGGGCATCAGCGTTCTGCCGCCGGACATCAACCACAGCCGCGTCAGTTTCGCCCTGGAAGAACAGGAAGACGGCAGCCTGGCTATCCGCTTCGGGCTGGCCAACATCAAGAACGTGGGCGCGGGCATCGTGGAGGGGATGATCGAGGCGCGTGACCAGGGCGAGCCCTTCGCGTCGATCGAGGACTTCTGCCAGCGGGTCGACTGCCGCTATCTCAACAAGCGGGCGCTGGAGAGCATGATCAAGGCGGGCGCCTTCGACTGCCTGGGCGAGCGCGGCACGCTGCTGGCGAACCTGGACCGGCTCATCAGCATAGCGCAGAGGGCACAGAAGCTGCGGGAGTCGGGTCAGGCCACCCTGTTCGACATCTTCGGGGAGAGCGCGCCCGGGCCGAGCCTGAAAGCAGCGGAAGAAGAGCTGCCGCTGGCTAGCCAGCTCGCCTGGGAGAAGGAGCTTCTGGGCGTCTACGTCTCGGAGCATCCGTTCAGCCGGGCCGCCGCCGCCCTGAGCCATCGGGTGACCGCCATGTGCAGCGAGGTATCGGCGGAGATGGCAGGGCGAGAGGTGGTGATCGCCGGCATCGTTGCGTCGACTCGCCAGATCCTGACGCGCGCGGGGCGCCTCTTCCTGGCCGCTGAGATCGAGGACCTAACGGGGAGCGTGGAGGTCACCGTCTGGCCCGACACCTACGACCAGACGCGCGATCTGTGGACCGAGGGAAACATCGTCATCTTGAACGTGCGCGTTCGGACGCGCAACGACCGCCTCCAGGTGAGCGTGCAGAAGGCCACCGCCTATCAGGAAGGGAGCAACCCAGGGCCGGACGGCGGCAACTCACACGCTGAACGTCGTGCCGCACGCAAGAGGGCAGCCGCCCGGCGCGCCCTGCGCATGACCCTCAGAGAGACGGAGGACACAGAGGGCGATCAGCAGCGGCTGCGGGCGGTGATGAGCGCGCTGGAGGAGTTCGAGGGAGAGGACGAGGTGCTCCTGGCGATCCGCCAGCAGGACGGGGACGAGGTACATCTGGAGCTACCGCGAGCGCGCGCCTGCGACGAGCTGAGCCAGCGGCTCAGCGCCGCCCTGGGGGACCAGGGCGCGGTAATTTTGTAAGCTACGGCCTTACTCCTCCGCTATCTCCAGCATGTGCATGAGGTTGCCGTCGCCGTCCTTGATCTCGATGACCACGCGGGCGGGGGTCTCGCTGGTCAGTACCTTCACCAGGCCGTAGTTGTAGGTATCCAGCTCGTAGAACTCGTCGGTGATCTCGGGAAGAAGACCCTCCAGCAGATCGGTCGACACCTCCAGGGCCTCCAGCTCCTCGCCGATGGTCTCCCTGGCTATAGGGCCGGTGATTATCTCGATGCAGCCGTTCTCCAGGGTGTTGACCACAGCGCCGTGGAGGTCGGTGGTCAGGAAGATGACATTCTCGATGCCGTTGTCAGTGATGAAATTGAGCAACTCCTCTCGCTCGGCGGGGTAGCCCTCCCAGCGGTCGTAGGGGAGGAGGAGGAGCTCGCTCATCGGCACCTCGTTGATTATGAACTTGAACTTGGCATCGGAATCCAGGAGCGCCTGCTTGAACCACGCTTTTTGCTCAGTGCCCAGCATGGTGCGTGAGGGGTCGCGAAGGGCTTGCACGCAGGCCTCATCCGCAATGCGGGTGGGGAACTGCTCCGTCTCGCCCTCCTCGTCATAGCAGAAGGCCTCGGCGCTGCGGTACTGGCGCTCGTCCAAGATGAAAAGCTCCACGTCCTTGCCCCAGCGGAAGCTTCGGTAGAGGCGGCTGGGGTCGTCGAGGCTCCGGCGGATGGGCATGTACTCGAAGAAGGCCTGGAGACCGGCGGCCAGCATATCGGGGTCGACGGTCTCGCTGTCGAAGTCGTTGACCACCTCGTGGTCATCCCAGATGGCGTAGGTGGAGGTAGCAGCCAGCAGCTCGCGCAGGTGCTCATCCTCTCGATTGTCTTTGTAGAGCTGACGGTACTCCGGCAGGGTCGTGGCGGTGGGGAAGCCCTCTACCTCGGGGTCGGCGATGACCGTGTCGCCGAGGTAGATGAAGAAGTCGGGATCATCCTGGCGCACGGCAGACAGAAGGGGGAAAGGCTTGAGATGGGCAGCCGAATCGCCAGAATAGGCGAAGACGACATCGCTGGCAACATCCTCCGCCGGAGCGGTGCGGAACGTGCCGGTGGCGCTGGCGGTGCCGTCGGGGGAGAGAAAGCGATAGAAGTAGCTCTCGTCGGGGTCCAAGCCTTCGATGGCCAACGTGACGACGAAGTCGTCCTCTGCCTTCGCCTGCAGCTTCCCAGTGGCCCCGACCTGCTCGAACTGGCCGTCGAGGGCCACCTCGGCGGTGACCTCTCCCTCTGCGTCCACCCTTGTCCAGAGGATGACGCCGGAGTCTGTGACGTCGCCGCTGGCCACGCCGTAGGGGAAGGCCGCCTCAGAGGGAGTAGGCGTAGCGGCGGGCGAGGCACCTACAGTGGCGGTGGGAGTCGCTGTGGCGGCTCGTTCACCTTCGCCCTCTTCTTCGCCGCAGCCAGCGACAAGAGCCACGAGGGCGCCAAGCAGAAACAGGAAACCGACCCATCTGCTAACCATCGATCGCTCCTTCCATGCGCAGCAGCCGCTCCTTCACGTCGAGGCCGCCGCCGTAGCCACCGAGACGTCCGTTGGATGCTACCACTCGATGGCAGGGAACAATGATGGGCCAGGGGTTGGCCGCCATCGCCTGGCCTACCGCGCGGGCCGCCCGCGGCCTGCCCGCCCTAGCCGCCAGCCAGCCGTAGCTGCGCGTCTGACCGTAGGGAATCTCGCGGGTGGCCAGCCAGACCGCTCGCTGGAAGGGAGTAGCGGCGGAGAAGTCGAGGGCATCGGAGAAGACGGCGGGCTCCCCGTGAGCGTAGCGGCGCAGGCGCTCAGGGAGGTCGCCCATCTCGCCATCGCGAGCCTCCTCGCGAGCGCCGAGGGCGAGAACCTCCGCGAGGGCCGCCTCCCTATCGCGGCGGGGCAAGGTGACCGCTCGCAGGCCGGCGGAAGATAGGACAATGCCCAGCCAGCCCAAGACGGTATCGACGATGCGAAATCTCATTGCGTCCTCCAATCGGCAGCGGCCCACGCCGAGTCTAGACCAGGGTGCTCCTACCTGCCGATTATATCAGGCCAATGATGGGCCGCTAAAGTGACGAGGAACGATGACGGGGGGTGCACATAAGTTGCTCTTGCAGTAAAATCGCCTCGACATGGCTCGTTCAAGGGCAATAGTGGCGATTGTCGCGCTGGCGATGGCCATCGCTTTCCTGGCCTGCCAGAACAGCGAGAGCGAGACGGCGGGTATGGTGGCGGCGCCCTCGCCCACGACCGCCCCTACGGCCACTGCCGCTGCCCCATCGCCGACGGCCAGCCCCAGCGCGACGGCAGCGCCCACACCTCCACCCACGCCCACAGCCGAGCCTCCGGAAGCCACCGATTCCGCCAGGGTGGAAGTCCTGCCCGACACCGTGCAGCAGGGTGAGACATTCACGGTCAGCCTGCACAACGGCGAGGATGCCAGCGACGTCAGCACGGACTTCGCCGGCATGCGCTACCCGATGCTCTGGACCGGCAACATCTGGTGGGCGGTGATAGGAGTCGCCGCCGACTTCATGGCCGGCCAACACCAGGTCCAGGTGATCGAGGACGGAGTGCTAAACCTGCCCATCGTGGTGCTGACGGTGGTGGAGGCTGCCTTTCCGGAGGAATTCATTCAACTGGCGCCGGAGCAGGCGCAACTCCTGACCGATCCGGTCGCCATCGAGGAGGAACGGCAGCTTCTGGCATCCATCTACGCCGTCGTCACGCCAGCGATTCTATGGTCGGGGGCATTCGTCCTGCCGGCTGCGGGCGAGATAGGGGACACCTTCGGCATGCGTCGGAGCTTCGACGGCGGGTCATTCAGCCAGCACACAGGCGTCGACATTCTAGCGGGGGGAGGCGCGCCGGTGGTGGCCACCAACAGCGGCCGGGTAGCCTTCGCGGGCAATCTGCACCTGCGGGGCGGCAGCGTGATCATTGACCACGGGGCGGGCGTCTTCAGCGGCTATCACCACCTGTTGCAGACCCTGGTCATAGAGGGCCAGGATGTGGCTCAAGGCGAGGTCATCGGCGCAGTGGGAGGAACGGGCCTGACCACAGGGCCTCACCTGCACTGGGAGGTAATAGTGCATGGGGTGCGGGTGGACCCGCTGCACTGGACGGAAGAGGAGATAGGGCCTAGCCTATTGCTTCATTTCTCCCAGTTCGTGGATGACGAGGGCAGCCGCGACGATGGCAGCGGTCTCGGCGCGCAGGATGCGCCGGCCGAGGGAGACGGTGCTGACCCCCAACCGGCGGGCGAGCTGGACCTCGTCGAGGGGGAAGCCACCCTCGGGGCCGATGAACAAGCTGACGACACGGACCGGCAGTCGTTGCACCGCCAGCAGATCACCGAGGCTAGCGACCCTCTCGCTCTCCCAGGGGAGGACGCGGAGCCCAGCGGCCTCGACGCACGCGTCCTCGAACGGCAGAAGCAATGATACCTCGGGCAGGCGTCAGCGGCCGCTCTGCTCGGCCGCCTCGACGATGACGCGCCGCCAGCGCCCCAGGTGGACCTCCTGGCCGACTATCGCTTGCGGTGGGACGAAGAATCGACGCATTAGTCTAGGGCCTGCGGGCGATATGGGCACGCCAGTCGCCGTCCGCCGGCGTCCGCTCCACCAGGAGGCCGGTGCGAGCAAGGGCGGCGGATACTCGTTCCGCTGATTCAGCGCTGAAGCCAGCGGCGATGAGCACGCCGCCCGGGCGCAACGCCTCTGCTAGAACGGGAGCCAATTCCACGATGACCGCCGCGCTGATGTTGGCCATCGCCAGGTCGAAGGCGGCGGTCGGCGCCTCGTCCAGGCTGCCGTCCTCGACCTGCACTACCGCCTCGAGGCCATTGAGGCACACGTTCTCGCGGGCCACAGCCACGGCCTGGGGGTCGTTGTCGAGGGCGAGGACGGAGGTCGCGCCCAATCTGGCAGCGGCGAGAGCGAGGATGGCAGAGCCGGTGCCCAGGTCGAGGATGGCCATCCCCGGGCGCAGAAGCTCCTCCAGGGCCCTGAGGCACATGAGCGTGGTGGGGTGCTGGCCGGTGCCGAAGGCCATGCCGGGGTCGAGACGGATTACGGCCTCGCCCTGGCGTGGTCGGTACGAGCGCCACGTAGGGCAGACCACCAGGCGCGAACTCACGCGCAGAACGGGGAAGAACTCCTTCCAGGCGTGGGCCCAGTCCTCTTCGCTGAGCCAGCGAGTGCGCAGCGCCGACGGCAGAGCGAGGGCAGCCAACTGGCGCCGCAGGGCTCGCCGCCGCCGGGCGAGATCACCATCGGCGGGGAGATAGCCCTTGACCACGACCGACGCCTCGGCTGGCTCGACGCTCACGCCGCCGTGAGCGTGGCGACGGAGCGCGTCGGCCACCGCCTCCTCAGCGTCGGCGGCTACTTCGACGCTGAGCTCAAGCCAGCGGGCGGGCGATTGCTTTCGCGACGGCATGGCGTAACGGCAAAGAGCGTGGGCCTTGTTTAGAGGCACCTTCCGGCCCCACGAGCAGGGGCCTAGCCCAGGGCGTCCTTGATCTTGCCCAGGAGGCCCTTGTCGTCCTCGGAGTCTGAGGGTGCCCCCAGGGTATCGTCCAAATCCTTCAGCAGACGCTTTTGCCCAGCGGTGAGCTTGGTGGGAACGACCACTCGCACTCTCACCAACTCATCGCCGCGGCCTTGCCCGCGCAGGTGGGGCACGCCCTTGCCCTTGAGCACGAAGACGCGTCCGCTCTGGGTGCCGGGCGGTATCTTCAGGTTTTGGGGCCCATCGAGAGTGGGAACCTTTAGCTGCATACCGAGGGCGGCCTGAGCGATGTTGACGGGCAGATCGAGGATGATATCGCAGTTGTCCCGCTGGAACAGCTCGTGCGGCTCCACGTGGATGTCGACGTACAGATTGCCCGCCGGGCCGCCGTTCAGGCCGGCGTTGCCCTCGCCCCTGAGGCGCATCTGGGAGCCATCGTCGACGCCGGGGGGGATCTTGATCTCCATTCGCCGGCTATGGCGCTCGCGGCCGCTGCCGCGACAGTCCTTGCAGGGCTCAGTGATGATGCGACCTTCGCCGCCGCACTGCTGGCAGACGGCGACGTTGACAAACTGACCGAAGACACTGCGCTGGATACGCCTGACCTCGCCCGTGCCATCGCAGGCGGGACAGCGGGCCAACTGGCTGCCGGGCTCGTTGCCCTGGCCGCCGCAGCGCGGGCAGAGCTCGGTGCGGGTGACCTCGATCTGCTTCTCACAACCGAAGGCAGCCTCTTCGAAGGCGATGGTGAGACGAGAGCGGAGGTCGTTGCCGCGGCGGGCCTGTCGGCGGAGGCGGGCGCCTGTGCCGCCGAAGAAGGTGTCGAAGATGTCGCCGAAGCCGCCGAGGTCGAAGCCGTCGAAGGGGCGGCCAGCGTCGAAGCCGCGGAGGCCGTCGTGGCCGAAGCGGTCGTAGGAGAGGCGGCGCTCAGGGTCGGAGAGGACCTCGTAGGCCTCGTTGACCTCCTTGAAGCGCTCCTCGGCGCCCGCCTGCTTGTTGCGATCGGGGTGATACTGCATAGCGAGGCGGCGGAAGGCCTTCTTGATCTCTTCCGTGCTGGCGTTGCGGGGAACGCCGAGAACGTCGTAGTAGTCGCGCTTGGTAGTAGCCATGTGTAACCAATCCATTTTAGCAGATATGGGCCGACAAGGGGTAAGGGGGGAGGGGGAAAAGGGCGGACCCCTGCTGCGGCGGCCGGGGCTGTCGTCAGTGATCGAGCGCGCCCTCGCTGTCTTCAGGGAGCACGAGCTGGAAGTCACCCCTGGCTCCATGAGCATCGTGGTGTCAGGCGACTATGACAGGATGTTCGATGCCCTCAAACAGGCATTCCGGCAGGCCGCGGAGCAAGGAGAAACAGTGATGGTAGTCACCATTTCCAACGCTTGTCCCGTCCCCGGCAGTTGAGCCGGTCGACTTAGAGGCGGGAGGCCAAGTATAATCGCGGCAGGATTTTGAGAATGGGTCCTAAGGAGAGAGAGGATGTTCAACCACCTGCTCGTCCCCCTGGACGGTTCGGAATATTCCGAGAGGGCGCTCCCTTATGCCCGCGATCTCGCCAAGACTACGGGAGCGAAGGTAAGCCTGCTGACGGATCTACTACGCTACCCACCGCCGCACCTGCCCCGAGCCGCCGAACTCGATGAGCATAGCCGGCGCCTAGCTGAGGAGTACCTACAGGACAAAGTCAAGTCGTTGCAGGAAGAAGGTGTGCCCTCAGTGGAGAAGATAGTGACATTTGGTCAGCCAGCGGAATCAATCACCGATTACGCCCGACTGCACGACGTAGACCTGATCGTTATGAGCACACACGGGGTCGGCGCCACCGGCAAGTACGCCGTGGGTAGCATAGCCATGAAAATCCTCATGACGGCTCCCTGCCAGGTCTTCCTCGTACGTGTTGAGGAGGGACACGGCTGAGCCTAGGCTGGTGGGCTGGTCGCAAGACGCTCCTTCTTCTACAATTGCAGCGGGAGGCGTTCCAGCCGCCGCCGGTTCGGCTCATCGTTTCGCTTTTCTGCCCCGGAGGGTGACCCCTTGTACGAGAAGACCACTCTGGCCAACGGCTTGCGTATCCTCGTTGCCCCTATGCCTCATACTTATTCCGTGGCCATCACCGTCTATATTGGCGCTGGCTCACGCTATGAGCGCAAGGAGCATGCCGGCCTCTCCCACTTCGTAGAGCATCTCTGCTTCAAGGGTAGCCAGAAGCGCCCCACCTCCAAGGATATCTCCGAGGCCATCGATAGGGTGGGTGGTATGCTCAACGGCGCCACCGACCGCGAGCTGACCGTCTACCATAGCAAGGTGGCCGCGCCTCACTTCCCCCTCGCCCTGGATGTGCTGATCGACCTGGTGCGCGCCCCTCGCTTCGAGCCCCAGGAGATGGAGAAGGAGCGCCAGGTCATCCTCGAAGAGCTCGCTATGATCGCCGACACCCCCAGCCAGCTCGTGGACCTTGCCATCGACCAGGCCCTCTGGGCTGACCAGCCCCTGGGCTGGGACGTGGCTGGCACCGAGGAGTCGGTCAAGGCCATCGACCGTCAGATGGCCCTCGACTACCTATCCCGCCAGTACGTCCCCAACAACATGGTGGTGAGCATAGCCGGAAACGTCGACCCCCGCCAAGTGCAGGAGCAGGTGGCCGCCTTCTGGCGCGACTGCCCGTCTGGATCCCCCTCCCCCTGGTACCCGACGACCGACGGTCATGGCCCCCGCTGCGTCCTGCGCTACAAGAAGAGTGAGCAATCTCACCTCTGCCTCGCCGTGCGAGGCCTACCCCTGCAGCACCCCGACCGTCATGCCCTTGCTCTCCTATCGGTCATCCTCGGCGAGGGGATGAGCAGCCGCCTCTTCCTCGAGCTGCGCGAGAGGCAGGGCTTGGTCTACGATGTCCACAGCTACGTCAGCCACTTCCTCGACAGTGGCGCCTTCACCATCTACGCTGGCGTCGATCCCGCCAGGACGGTCGACGCGCTCAAGGTCATTCTTAGCGAGCTCGTCCGCCTGCGCGACGGCGTTGAAGAGGAGGAGCTGGTCAAGGCCAAGGAGCTCTCCAAGGGCCGCCTGCTTCTGCGCCTCGAGGACACTCGCAGCGTCGCCGGCTGGATGGGAAGCCAGGAGCTCCTGCTGGGCGAGGTGCGCACCCCCGATCAGGTCATCGACCTCCTGGATGCGGTCACAGTGCAGGACGTGCAGCGCGTGGCTCAGGCTCTCCTCGTGAACGACCAGTTGCACATGGCCCTCGTTGGTCCCTTCCGCAGCGATAGGCGGTTCGTGCCCCTCCTCAGGCTCTAGCCGCACGGCTGCGCCAACTCCAACCGAATCTATACTTTGCGTCCCCCGACGTTTACTGAAGGCTGCAACCTGGCCGTGCTATCTTGAAGCCGAGGTAGCGTGAGACACACGATGTACAACTGGCATCAGCACTCGGCATTTGTCGTTGTTGTCGTCCACGGGCCGGACGACATCACCAGAACCACCTGGCCTGAAGCTTCTGAGGCGGAGCAACACGTCAAGAAGCTGCTGGAGCGGGGCGTGCTCGCGACCAACATCCGCGTCTACCGCACGCGTCTGGTACGGCCGCATCTTTCTCCCTTTTGACCAGCCACCGGCCCCATCGTCTCGCTGAAGCCCACAATGGCGCTGGGCGGCGGGAGACGACTGCCGTCCGGAAGGAGACCGCCCCGAGCTTACTCGCGGTTGGCTATGGTTGCTCTAGGTGGATCAGCGGCCCGAAGTACTCCCACTTGCCCTCGCCATTCCTCACGGTAGCCCGCAGCATCCTGCCGGTTTCCAGGGCTCTGTGGTCAGTCTCGGAAAAGGAGACATTCACTCCATCCAGCAGCAGGTCGCTGTGCCAGTCCTGGATGGTCTCCAGTGCATCCAGGAGCCCCTGTCGCGTGAGGTTGTCGCAGGTCCTGTTGAAGATTTCCACTGACAGTTCTGCCAACGTCTGGCCATAGACGCTGAAGTTCGTCGGGCTGGGGCCACCGTAGTTGTGCATGATCTCATGGTGTCGAGCGATCGCCGGGTCGTCGATCCAATCCGCCAGCTTGACGGCTTGGAAGCTAATGGCACCCTCCACGAGCTCGGGCGAGACGAACTGAAAGATCATCTCATCGGAATTGACGTAGCTCATGAACCACTGGGGATGCCAGCCCAGGCGGTCGGCCTCCTTGATGGCCTGGGCGGTAAAGCCGGGGGTTGAGTACAGAACGACCACTTCGGCACCGGCGTCCTTCATGATTGTGACCTGGGACCGGATGGTGACCGCAGTGGCCTCATAACTCTGCTCGGACACCAGTTCGTTATTGTCGGGGTCGAGGCCCTCCTTCAGACCTGCCAGGCCATCCCAGCCAAAATCGCTGTTCTGATAGAGGACGGCTACCTTCTTGTCGGGCAGATTGTCGGAGATGTACTGGCCGAAAAACGTCCCCTCGATCCTGTAGGATAGGAGCATCTGGACGGTCCAGGGATGTCCCGAGGGATCGGCGCCGTATTTGTGTGCTCCCGCGGAAACCAGGATATCGGGGATCCCGTTATCGTTCAGGTACTCCCAGGCGCCGGAATGGGGGAGGTCGCCCACGGCGCCGACAATGGCGAAGACCTTGTCTTGCTCCACCAGCTTTTTGGTCACCTCGAGGGCCTTGTCCGGGTCGTAGCCGTCATCCTCCACCTCTAGAACGATCTGGCGTCCGCAAACGCCGCCCTGCGTGTCATTGACGTATCTGTAATAGGCCTCTTGGGCCTGAGGGATCATGGAGTAGACGGTTCCGTAGAGGCCGCTGAGGGAGGAGTGGGCGCCGATGACTATCTCCGTCGCCGGACAGCCTGGGTCGGCGCCATCGGTGAGGCCATCCATGTCGTTGTCCAGCCCGTCCGTGCAGCTACTGCGGATCAGCCTGTGTTCGGGCGTGCTGTCGGGGTCCTTGGGGTCGGAGCCAAGGAACCTCTCCCAGAAGTCGGTGTAGCCGTCACCATCGTCATTCCAGTCGCAGGCGTCGCCTTGGCCGTCGCCGTCCAGGTCATCCTGGTCCGGGTTAGAGACGTAGCGGCAGTTGTCGTGCTTGTCCGGCACGCCGTCGTCGTCGGCATCCCGCAGCGGGCAGCCCGGGTCCTTTGTGTCGACGAGGCCGTCCTTGTCGTTGTCCAGCCCATCCTGGCAGGTGGCAGGGATGGCGAGGTGCTCTGGAGTGCTGGTGGGGTCATCCGGGTTAGATCCCAACATTATCTCCATGTAGTTGTAGTAGCCATCGCAGTCCCTATCCCAGGGAGGGCAGATACGCGGTGGCAGGACGGTGATCGTCAGTTCTGTGGAGGTGGAGTTCTTTCCAGGATGGGGGTCTACCATGGCGGGGGTCGCCACGTCGGCGTAGTTCTCGAGCGAGAAGACGTTGTCCCCAGTCGCGGTGCAGCGTATGGTCCATCTCTCGTCGATGACTAGGTCTGCGCTGATCGGCAGGTTGGCCTGGGCGGGATTCGTTGCGCCAGGCACAGCGGTGCAGCCGGCGGGTGCGCTGCCGTTGTCGGGAGCAGTACAGGCGGAGATGGAGGCGGCCTGCGTGTCTCCGCCGTGGCCGTACAGCAGCGCCAGGGTGAGGAGGGGGACCGCTACCGCCAGGACTAGTGTGCCAACTACTACGCCGATCTGCTTCCTGATCATTGCAGGCTCCTTTCCGGGGGAACCTGTCATTGCCCAGACCGGCGGTGCAATAGCCCCCAGGGGTTTCGTATTAGGTTAGCTCATGGCGGGATAATCAATTATGATACGCTTCTTCTAGAACCTGTCAACCCTTTTTCGACGCAGACGACGCAAACCGCCGTTCTTGGCCAATCCGGACGTTTGCCTACTGGAAACGCGCCTTCCAGATCTTCTCGCACGCCTGGCCCGTGACGAAGAAGATGTCCTGCTCTTCATCCCAGGCGATGCCGTTCGGCGTGCTTCCCGGGCACACTTCGGCGGGGAGCGTGTAGCGCACCACGTTCGACGGGTCCTGCTCGAGTATTCGGTAGATGTATGATGTCTGCCACTGATTGGCCCAGATGTACGTCCCGTCGAACTCCAGCTCGTTCAGCCTCTGCACGGGCTGCCCCCTGTACTGGATGGCGACCTCCTCGACGATCTCGAACGTCTCAGGGTCGCGATAGTACAGGTTCGCGCTCCCATTCGAGTTCACCAGGTGCTCCTCAGTCGCCGTCAGCCCCCAGCCTTGGCCCTCGTACGTAGCGAATAGCGTGTACGGTGGCTCCCCGTCCCGCTCGAACAGGTACGCCTTGCCTTCCGTGTACGTCAGCAGGTACGTCTTCCCGAACGCCCGCACTAGTCCCTCGCCGAACTCCCCTTCCGTGTTCGGGACGGACCACAGCACCGCGCCCGTCTCTCTGTCCAGCCCCCGCACCTGCGATTCGCCCACAAGGCCGGTGCTCTCCCACAGGACGCCCTCGCTGACCAGCAGGCCCTCCGTCCATGTCCTCTCCTCGTGCGGCATCCAGTCCAGGAGCTCGACATCCCCCTCGAGTTGAGGACTCGCCGTCGCTGTGAGCGATGGGCTCAGCGTTGCTGTGGCCGCCTCTTCCCCTTCTTCGCAAGCTATCGCCGTTAGCGTCAAGCTAAAAACCAGCACTACGGTCAAGACCCACCGCATTCGCCTACCTCCCACTAATCGCGGTTTCCCGCCCATCCTACCCGCAGGCCGCTTGCGCTCGCAAGCCATCCGCCCCGCTGCAACACGTGCGGCGGCGGGCAACTGGACATAATTGAAACGTTTCCGTTCCTTCGCGCGTCTATCTTAAATGGAGGGGCAAACAGGCAATGCTAGGTAAGATCCGCGACTTTGTCATCGGGCTTGCGGCCCGCCTCCAATCGGAGGTGGGACAGGCCCTCGCTGAGTACGGCTTGATCCTGGCCCTTATCGCCACAGTGTCGATTATCCTTTTAGGCGCCCTCGGCCTGGCGCTCTCCGACACGCTGGACCAAGTCGGAAAATGCAAAATATGATAGCGCCAGCAAGGGCCGAGGGCTCAGTCCCTCCGGCCCACTGAGGCCAGTTGGCCCAGTCGCTACTAAGGGAACAGGCCACCGCTATCGCGTGGTTCGTGATGGCGGTGGCCTCATTGCTAATGGCCCTTGCAGTGCTAGGACTTCGCTCTCCGGCCCTGGTAGGCTAGCAGCACGCTCGCTGCTCCAGCGGCAGCAGCTCCCCCAATCGCGAGCGGCCACCACGGCCACGACCCGCCAGATGGAGAGCCCGCCCCACTACGTGGAGGCGCAACAACAGACTCCTTGTCGGGCGCAGGCTCGACAGGTGCAGGCGCGATGAGTGGCTCCTCGTCGGGCGCGGGCGCGATGATTTGCTCCTCGTCGGGTGCAGGCGCAATAACCTCCCCCTCGTCGCCCGTGGGCTCGTCGGGCGGCGCTGGCTCCACGGGCCGCGGCGTCTCGTCGACGGGCACCGGTGTCTCCTCAGCATCTGGTGTCGCTGGCTCCTCAGCCGGCGATGTCGGTGTATCCTCGCTGGACGGAGCGACTGCCGTCTCTACCGCAGGCGGCTCCGGGCTTGCTGTGGGTGTTTCGGTCTCGTCAGCGTACGCCGTGGCTGTCAGGACCAGGCAGGCGCCCACTACCGCCGCAGCTAACAACATCAGGCGTGGCATCTTGAACCTCCTCTGGTGTCTTGGCCCATCCTATTTGCAGGCGCGGGGCCTACCAACGGCCGCCTGCTCTCTAATTCCTACGACGCTAGAGCAGGCCAGAAAGTTCCCGCGCCAGAGGTTCGCCCCGCCACCGCCTGCCTGAGGCTATTCGCAGTTCAGGTTGACGTCGAAGCCCTTCTCGTCGGCGATTCCCTGAAGATCGAGGCAGGCGTCCGCAAACCGCTGCGTGGCCGTCGTCCACGACTCCTCGGCCTGTGTACCCATGAGCACCGTTTGCATATCTTCGGTGGTCTCGGTATCTTTCAACTGGTCACTGAGGTCCTGCCACAGTGGCAGCATCCCCGATAGGGCAGCGACGAATTCGTCGTGGGCTTCCCTCACCTCAGACGGTGGATCCAGCTCCTTCATATCGTTGGCGCCTTCCCCAATGACATCCCGGTAGCCATCGATGTAAGCTCGGGTTGCCTCGACGTCTTCCCCGACGACTCCCGTCAATTGCTCATCCAGCGCCAAGACGCCTGTCTCGATCCCCGACTCGATGCTGTCGAGCTGCTGGAAGTACTCTTCGAGGCTTAGCTCCTCGCCGTCCCCCCCGCCGCCGCAGGCCGCCAGCAGCAGCGACCCTGCCGCAACAGCCAGAATCACCATTAGAGATCGCCACGGAAGCTTCATCGCTCACCCCTCACGAATCAGGATTTGCTCCCATCCTACCCCCAGCCGCCGCCGCCCGCAACCCGCCCGCGCCGCGGATCAATTCGTGGACGAACCACGCGTTTTCGCGGGCCAGATAGCCCGGCGCTCTTGACAGCCTGGAGCCAGAGTGGTATTAATAAAGTGTAAAGGGTCTGGAGGTGGCGCTTATGGTTAGACTTCACCTCTGGTACTCGGTGCTCCAAGTGGATCGGTCGGGCTCCCGGGAAGGGGAGCAGGTGGAGCATCGTTCCCGGCTCGCTGACCGGTCGATCTGCCTGCGGTAAGCAACCCAGGCGCGGCCTCTTGACGGTTAACCGTTAATAACGAAAGAAGGAACGGCCGTCGATAGACGGAAAGGCCCCGAGGCCATCCCCGGGGTCTTTTGTGTTGACTTGCATGTTGTGCTGGACGCCGCCCACCCTGCACCCGCCGCCGCCCGCAACCCGCCCGCAAGCGGCCCCGACACCCTCGGAGCGGCTCAAGTGAGCTCCCGCTATTAGGATGCTATAATAGTTGGCGGTGAAGCCTGGGGGACCACGCGGAATGAGAGAAAGCAGGACTAAGGCACTTCGCTTTACACATATCCACCTGGAGAATTGGCGGAACTTCGCCGAGGCCGAGGTGGACCTCCAACGCCGGGCCTTCCTGGTCGGGCCTAACGCGTCGGGGAAGTCCAACTTTCTGAATGCGTTTCGGTTCCTTCGAGACATCGTCTCGGTTGGTGGTGGCTTCCAGAAAGCCGTTCTCAAGCGGGGTGGGGTGTCGAGCCTCCGAGCTCTGGCGGCTCGCCGTTATTCGGACATTGTGGTCCGAGTCCGGCTCGGTGACGAAGAAGATGCCTCGGCCTGGGAGTACGAGCTTCGCTTCACTCAGGATAACTTGAGGCGGCCTCTCATTAGAGAGGAGAGGGTTGCGAGGCAGGGCTCGACCCTCCTGGTCCGACCAGATACCGAGGACGATAAGGACCGTGAGCGACTCACGCAAACCTACCTTGAACAGGTCTACGCCAACCAGGAGTTCCGCGAGGTCGCCAACTTCTTCTCGTCGGTTCGCTACCTGCACATTGTGCCTCAACTGGTTCGCGAGCCGGATCGCTCGGTCGGAAAGACGAGCGACCCCTTCGGTGGAGACTTTCTCGAGCAGCTCGCGAGCACGCCGGAGAAGACCAAGAATGCCCGCTTGCGGCGCATCCAGGATGCGTTGAGGGTTGCAGTGCCTCAGCTGGATGAACTCAAACTGTGGCGGGATCCGCGCGGCACACCACATCTGCGCGGCAAGTACGTGCACTGGCGCGCACAGGGAGCGTGGCAGACGGAAGACCAATTCTCGGATGGTACGCTCAGGCTGCTCGGCCTGCTCTGGGTTGCGCTGGACGGCACAGGCCCATTGCTCCTCGAGGAGCCCGAGATGTCCCTCCATCCGGAAGTCGTTAGGTTTATCCCCCAGATGTTCGCACGTATCCAGCGCCGCTCCGGCCGGCAGGTGTTGATCAGCACACACTCGCCCGAGCTCTTACAGGATGGCGGGATCGCTCTGGACGAAGTGCTGCTTCTGCAGCCAGGGGCGGAGGGCACCTCCGTTAAACCCGCAAGCTCGTTCGACGATATCCGAGCACTTCTGGAAGGCGGCCTGAGTCTTGCCGAGGCGGTGGTTCCCAAGACCCGCCCTGAGAAAGTCCAGCAACTGACGCTCTTCGGGGACCTGTGAATGGCGGGGGCGAACAGTGTTGTCATCCAGGGCGCTGTGGAGGGTCTCCTGGACGAGGCGGCGCTGCACCGCTTGGTTGAGCATCTGGGCGCTACGCCGGGATCCGTTTATGGCAAGAACGGCAAGGCGAATCTCTTGCAGAAACTTGCCGGCTACAATTACGCGGCTCGCCGCACCCCGTGGGTCGTACTCATTGACCTAGATCACGACGCGGACTGCGCTCCCCCTGCCCGCCAGTCGTGGTTGCCCGATCCCGCGCCCTACATGTGTTTTCGCATCGCTGTGAGAGAGGTCGAGGCGTGGCTTCTCGCGGATCGTGAGCGGATCGCCCGCTTCCTCGGCATTCGTGTCTCACGCGTACCGGTAAACCCCGAAGCGCTCGTTGACCCGAAGGGCACCGTCGTTCAGCTCGCCAGTCGCTCATGGCGTCGGGACATCCGCGAGGACATGGTGCCACGACCAGGTAGCGGTTGCACTGAGGGGCCTGTTTACACTTCTCGCATGATAGAGTTCGCCATGGACTGGAAAGCAGGGTGGAGACCCGACGTCGCAGCTTCGCAATCGCCAAGCTTGGCCCGCTGCTTGCGCTGCATCGGCTGGCTCGCCGCCGGCGCAAGCTCGCCAGCCTGAAAGCACTCCCGCTAGCTCGCTGCCCCCCACTGCCACTTCCCCCTTCCACCTCTCCCCCGCCCGCCCTCCGTCGGGGGTGCAGGGGGCAGCGCCCCCTGCCGGGGTTCTAGGGGCCTGTCCTGAGCTTGTCGAAGGGTGTCCCCTAGTCCCCCAAATGCAAGAGCCGCCCCCCGACACATCGGGGAGCGGCCCACCGGCCTCCGCGCTCGAGGCCCTAGTACTCCATACCTGGTGGCATCCCCTGCGGCGCCCCTGCCGACGGCGGCTCCGGAATCTCCGCTATCAGCGTCTCAGTGGTCAGCAGCAGCGTCGCAATCGACGCCGCATTCTCCAGCCCGCTCCGCGTCACCTTCACCGGGTCGATGATCCCCCGCTCGAACAGGTTGCAGAACTCGCCGGCCGCCGCGTCGTAGCCGTACTCCGGGTCCTTACTCTTGCGCACCGCATCCACCACCACCGAGCCCTCCTGCCCCGCGTTCTCCGCGATGACTCGCAGCGGCTCCTCCAGCGCCCTCCTCAGGATGCGAATGCCCGTCAGCTCATCGCCGCTCAGCTTCTTCTCCAGCTTGTCCAGCGCCGACATCGCCCGCAGAGTCGCCACGCCTCCACCAACCACGATGCCCTCCTCCACCGCCGCGCGCGTCGCCGAAAGGGCATCCTCCACCCGCAGCTTCTTCTCCTTCAGCTCCACCTCCGTGGGCGCGCCCACCTTCACCACAGCCACCCCGCCGGCCAGCTTCGCCAGGCGCTCCTGCAGCTTCTCCTTGTCGAACTCCGACGTGCTGTCCTCCATCTGCGCCCTGATCTGCTTGATCCGACCCTGAATCGCCTCGTCACTGCCGTGCCCCTCGATGATGACCGTGTCTTCTTTCGTGGCCACCACCCGCCGGGCGCGACCCAGGTCGGACACCTGAGTGGCGTCCAGCTTGCGGCCCATCTCCTCGGTGATGTACGTGCCGCCGGTCAGGATCGCGATGTCCTCCAGGGTCGCCTTGCGCCTGTCCCCGAAGGCGGGCGCCTTCACCACCAGAGCGTTGAACGTACCGCGCAGCTTGTTCACCACCAGCGTGGCCAGGGCCTCGCCATCGCAGTCCTCACAGATGAGGATCAGGCTCTTGGTCACCTGGAGGACCCGCTCCAGAACGGGCAGGATGTCGGCTATGGCCGATATCTTCTTGTCGGTGATCAGGATGTAGGGGTCGTCGATGATGGCCTCCATCCGCTCGGCGTTAGTCACGAAGTAGGGCGAGACGTAGCCGCGGTCGATCTGCATTCCCTCCACGAACTCCGTCTCCAAGCGAATGCCCTTGCCCTCCTCGACGGTGATCACCCCGTCCTTGCCAACCTTCTCCATGACATCGGCAATGATCTCGCCGATCTCGTTGTCGTGGCCGGAAAGGGTGGCCACCTGAGCGATCTGCTCCTTGCCGGCCACCGGCCGAGCCACAGCACGCAGGGCGTCCACAATCGCCTCCACGCCTTGCTCCAGGCCACTCTTGAGGGCCATAGGATTGGCGCCGGCCGCCACGTTCTTCATCCCCTCGCGGACGATGGCCTGGGCCAGGACGGTGGCGGTGGTAGTGCCATCGCCAGCAACGTCGTTGGTCTTGGTGGCCACCTCGCGGGCGAGCTGGGCGCCCAGATTCTCGAAGGGGTCCTTAAGGTCGATCTCCTTGGCCACACTGACGCCGTCGTCCACCACGGCCGGCGGCCCGAACTTCTTCTCCAGCACCACGTTGCGACCACGGGGACCCAGGGTCACCCGCAGGGCATTGGCCAGGGCGTCAACTCCATCCTTGAGCTTGCGCCTGGCCTCCTCATCGAAAACCAACATCTTGGCAGGCATACCTCTCCTCTCCTTAACCTATCCCTGATGAAGAGATTGCGGGAACAACAACCGCTTTCTAGCTCTGCAGGCGGGCCAGGATATCGCTCTCCTTAAGCACCAGGTACTCTTCCTGATCGCCGGGCAGGATGCCCCGCGGCACTTCCTGGCCGGAGTACTTGGCGAAGAGAACGCGCTCTCCCACCTTCACCTCGATGGGAACGCGCTTGCCGTTCTCATCGAGGCGGCCGGGCCCGATGGCGATGACCTCGCCCAACTGAGGCTTCTCCTGGGCGGTGTCGGGGATCACGATGCCGCTAGCCCGCACCTCTTCCTGCAGGACCTGTTTCACCACGATGCGGTCGCCATAAGGAATGATCTTGGCTGACGGACGCTTCTTGGCTGGCACAACCATCCCTCCTTTACAGAGCTGATTACTGAGCACAGACAATTTAGCACTCTCCTTGGAAGAGTGCTAAATCATCAATCGCATATTAGCCTATCGTCCCTCTGCGAGCAAGGACAAATAGAGCCGACGAGGGATGCAGATCCAGCATCAGCTTACATGTGGGACTATTTTCTTGCACTGTCTCGCTCAGACTCGTGCTATCTAGTTATTATAGCCTTGAGCCAGTTCACGCCGCAGCCCTGGCCCTTGATTTCTTACGCGGAAGCGTGTAAAATGCGTGGGCAATGGTGGCAAAGGGTAAGCGAAGACGAGGGCCTGTCTGGAACGGCCAGCAGGTGAGAACCCTGCGCCAGCACCTGGGCCTGACCCAGGAGCAGATGGCTGCCGAGATGGGCACCCGTCAGCAAACGATCAGCGAGTGGGAGACGGGCCAGTACCAGCCGCGGGGCACGTCGGCTCGCCTCCTGACTCTCATCGCCGAGCGGGAGGGCTTTCCCTACCGGGCTGGCGGTCAGGAGGCGGCGCTGGAGAACGAGGGGCAAGAGAGGGATTGAGCACAACGCTTCTGGGTCGGCGAGTTCTGAGTAATGAGCGACCGGCCGCGGCCAATGGAAGGGTCCAGTCGCGTGATTGCTGTACCCTGGCTCCTGCCCCTAGCGAGGCTGAGCTGGTGCGCCTGTGGGAGGGACAGCGCTTTCCCGCTCAGGCCCTGGTCAGCGGCGATACTTCGCCCCTGCGCGTGGTTTTTCGCGGTCGTCCCTGCAGCGGCGGCGCCGGCCCCGACTTTCGCGATGCCATCATCGAGCTTCGCGGCCGCCGGCTGCGCGGGGATGTGGAGCTGCACGTGCTGGCCAGCTCCTTTCGCCGCCATGGCCACCATCGCGACCACGCCTATGACAGCGTCATCCTCCATGTGGTCTTCTGGGACGACGATCGGGAAGACACTCGTTTGGCCTCGGGCCAGCGGGTACCGGTGGTGGCTCTGGGACCCTGGGTGGCCCGGCGGGCGGACGAGTTGCAGGCTTGGCTCTGTCGTCCTCCTCTTTGGCAGGAGCCCTGCTGGAGCGCTAACCAACGGCTGGGAACAGAAGCGGTTGCCGCTATTTTGGATGACGCGGGCGACCGCCGCTTTGAGGAGAAGGCGGATACCTTCGCTGCCGCCTTGATCGAGGGGGACGGCGAGGAGATCCTCTATCGAGGCATCCTGGAGGCCCTCGGCTACAGCCAGAACCGCGAGCCCTTCCGTCTGCTGGCGCGGGCTCTGCCCTGGCGGCAGCTCCGCTGCTGCATCCGAGGTCGTCCAGCGCAGGAACGGGTATTGGCTGCCGAGAGTGCCCTCCTGGGAAAGGCTGGCTTTGCTGGCCCTCTGGCAGGAGACCCGGGCGCGCTCGCCTCCTGTTCAGCCGACCGGAACGGGCTGGTCTCGATCGGCCTCGCCTGGCGCTTGACAGGGATCAGGCCAGAGAACCATCCGGCGCGGCGTCTGGCGGGCGCTGCCCGCCTCTTGGTTCGCTACATGGGAGAGGGGCTATTGACTGGCCTTCTGGAGAAGGTAGCGGAGGCCTCTGGGGAGAGGCCGCAGGTGCTGACGACAGCCCTGCGGGTGGACGGTGGTCTTATTGGGCCCAGCCGGGCCGACGAGATGGCGGTGAATGTGGTGCTGCCTTTCACCCTGGCCTGGGCCCAGGCCAGGCAAGACAAGCCCCTGGCCCAGGCGGCCCTGACCCTCTACCAGCATTATCCAAAGCTCTCCCCCTATGGCATCTTGAGAAGGATGACCGCCGCCCTGGGCCGACAGTTGACTGCGGGGGCCCGTCGTCAGCAGGGGATGCTCCGCCTCTTTCGTTGCTACTGCTGCCAGGGTGACTGCAACCGCTGTCCGCTCGCCTAGGTGGGCAAGGGGCAAGCATCTGGTGGCCCTTGCCATCGTCTTGGAGTGAAGATAGGATGGGCGTCGCCCTGACCGACGGTGGTCAGGACGTGAAGGCGAAGTCTGGAGGATGAGCCATGAGACCGAAAACGGCTTTTCTACTAGTCTTGGCCGGTTTGGGTGCGCTGGTGGTTGGCTGTGGCGGCGGCGAGGAGGAAGCATCCCCAACGCCCACTCCCAGCCCGGCGCCTACCAGCGGGGAGAAGCCCACTATCCCCCTGCCCGAACCTCGCCTCGAAGGGGAGATGAGTTTGGAGGAGGCAATCCTGAACAGACGGTCCAGGAGAGACTTCAAGGACTCATCCTTGACATTAGGGGAGATCTCGCAGGTCCTTTGGGCTGCCCAGGGCATCACCGGTGAGACAGGGCTCAGAGCTGCTCCTTCGGCAGGAGCACTCTACCCCCTGGATGTCTATCTTGTGGTGGGTAAGGAGGGAGTGGAGGGACTAGGCGAAGGGGTATACCACTATCTTCCCCAAAGCCACTCCTTACAGCCTACGCTGGAGGGCGACGTTCGCCAAACCCTGGCCCGGCTTAGCCTACAACAGATGTCTATTGCTGAGGCCCCGCTGAGCTTGCTGATTACCGCAGAGTATGAGCGCACTACCGGGAAATATGGGGATCGGGGGGTGCGCTATGTCCACATGGAGGCGGGCCATGCGGGACAAAACGTTTACCTTCAAGCGGAAGCTCTGGGGCTGGGCACGGTCACCATCGGAGCCTTCCAAGACGAGGAGATCTCCAAGGCATTGAACCTTCCCCCCGGTAGCAGCCCCCTCTATGTGATGCCTATCGGTCATCCAGAATCGTAGCGACACCAGACCAGCGAGCGCGGCCCTGGTCGGGGTCGGAGCCCCTATGGTTCGGTGGGTATAAAGGCGATTAGAAGGGCAGCGAACTCGGGCAGATGGCGCACCAGGGAATAGAGCTCGGGGAGGATATCCTGCGCCTGGAGGGCAAGGATGCCCTCCAGGGCTTGGTCGTCGGCAATGGAGCGCAGGGAGGTAGTTGTCAGGAGCAGGGCATCGCCAGCGGCCACCTGACACCAGTTGAAGCTCGGGTAGAACTCGGCGGCGATGCCGATGGGCTCGACCGCCGTTGCCTCCTGAGGGGATAGTGTCTGTAGCTGACCTTGATGGCGGCAGTAGGCGAGGGACGGCCCCGCCTGGGCCAGGTAGACCTCGGCCCCTCGCAGCGCCAGACAGGTTGCGCCGGCGCCCACGCGGTGCTCCCGCAGGCTCCTATTGTTCCAGTCGCGCAGGTGATTGTGAGCCGCCCGCAGAGAGGCGAGGAGAGCGCCGGTAACGGATAGCTTCTGCTGGTGGAAGAGACGGCCGATGACCGCCACCAGGGGCTGGCAGAAATCCTCGCTGCCGGGGAGAGAGGGCTCCACTAGGACGTAGAGGTCAGCAGCAAGCGCGCCTCCGCGAGCGGGGAACAAGCCCAGCCAGGGACCCTGCTCGCTGGCCTCGCCGCCAACGATGCTGAACTGGCCGACCCAGATCTCGGTAACCATTTTCCCGCCCAAGGATTATAGCACCCGCTGGCCAATTCATAACCCTCTTCTCGCTGCTTCTGGCTGGGGGTTGAGGACAAAAATTCGCGACAACTTTGACGCTGTTGCACGTCGTCTGGCTGGCCAGGAGGAGCCCCAGCGCGGGCGCTTACTTGACCGCTACATGCAGGGCGATAGGCCACAGATGGTAGAGACGATGGCTCACGCGGCGAAAGCCCCTATTTCGCATCGCCTCGGCCAGTTGCCGGGCATCAGGGAACTTGCTCAAGGATATGGACAGGAATCTGTACGCCTCGGCCTGGCTGGCCAGCCAGCGGCCCAACGTGGGGATGAGCCCGGCCAGGTACAAGGCGTGAAGGGCGGCCAGCGGCCGAAAGGGAGAGCGAGTCAATTCTAAACAGACCACTCGCCCGCCAGGACGCACCACCCGATGCATCTCAGCCAGAGCCAGCCCCAGGTCAGTGACATTGCGCAAGGCGAAGGCCGTGGCAATGCAGTCGAAGGTGTTGGCGGCGAAGGGCAGTCGCAAACCGTCGGCCAGGAGAAACTGAAGGCGGTCTGCCCCTGGCCGGCTTCTGGCTTTGGCCCGGGCGATGGACAGCATCTGGGGACAGATGTCTACAGCTACGACCTGCTCGGCTCGGTGTGCCAGGAGGAAGGCCAGCTCACCGGTGCCGGTGGCCATATCTAGCGCCAGGCGACAGCCCTTAGGAGCAGCCAGGGCAGCCGCGGCCTGACGCCAGGCAGCATCACGGCCGAAGGTCATGACCCTGTTCAGCAGGTCATATCGATGGGCGATGCGGGCGAACATCTGGCGGTTGCTCTTGGCCGCCAGATGGTGTCGCGTGGGGACAGACATAGGTTCGGGCGGCGGTTCTAGGGACTAGCCACCTCAGAGCTAGCGGGCGCCTTCATCGGTGAGGGGGCGAATGCGATAGGTGCAGGCCCGTTCGCCGCGCAGCAGGCTTCGCACCAGGCGGGTGTCGGCGCCCGTGAGGAGACGGACGAGCTCGAGGTGAAGGGTGCAGACCGAGCTGTCCTGCTTGGCTATCTTGGAGAGGGGGCAGGTGAACTCGTGCAGGAAAAACTCGCTGTCCCGCTGCTCCCAGTCCACAAGGCAGCCCTGCTCCTGCAGGATGAGCGCCGTCTCCTCCACTCGCTCGGCCAGGCTCTTGCCCTGCACTCGTTCCCAGAAGGACTCAGCCAGCCGCCGGGCTACTCGGTGGAGCAACTCATAGAGGCGCTCGCTTCCCTCCTCGGCCCGAATCTCCTCTAGGAGGGCGATGGCCAGTTCATCGTAGCCCTTGGGGAAGAGGGTGTCGGCCTTCTCGGTAAGGGTGTAGACCAGGGTGGGGCGTCCCACCCGGCCCCGCTCCTCGCTCGCCAGCACCAGGCCGTCGCGCTCCAGGACGGTGAGATGTTGGCGGATACCGGTGGAGGTGAGACGCAGAAGCTGACCTAGCTCCTTGACGGTAGCTCGGCCATGCCGTTGCAAATGTTCCAGGATATGCTGGCGCGTTGTCTGCATGATGTCTTTGCTTTGCTAGGGGCGAGGAAACTGCTATATTGAATCTAGGCCGGTTCGATCAGTTTAGAGTGTTTGCAAACAAGATTCTATCACATCTGTCAAAAAGGGTAAACCTGGGGGATCCTACTTGGTGAACCAATGACCTCGGAAGATTTCGACCCCCTAGCCCAGAAAGCCCAGGCCGATGCCCTCGTCGAAGAAGCGGCCCTGCGCCTGCGAGAGCTCCTGCGGGAGGCCGTGAGCCATCTCGACCCTTTCCCGCCCTTTCCCGGCGCCTTCTTCACCCACGCGATCGAGGCCGAGCCCGCTGTCGCCGCCCACGCCGATCGTGGCTGCGTGGTGGTCTGCCCGGATGGCGAGCTGTACGAGCTGGTGGTGGGGGTGGAGCTTCCGTCCTTCCCTGATGAGCAGGCCAACCCTGTGTCCACGCGCAAGGAGGAGCTCAGGAAGCTGGACGACCTTCACCCGCGCGACTATCTGGTCTACGCCTACAATGCCCTCACGCGCGTGGTAGAGATACTGCTGGAGCAACGAGAGGGATTGTCACCCTGAGCGGGTTTAAGGGTCTGCGCGTCTAGGCCTTCACTCCAGCACGATCTCCCCGCTCTTGCCGCCCGACTTGCGCGCCAGGCGCACCCCCTCGATGCGCATCCCTCTGTCCGCGGCTTTGCACATGTCGTAGACGGTGAGGCCGGCCACCGCCACCGCTGTCAGGGCCTCCATCTCCACCCCCGTCTTGCCCGTCGTGCGGACGCTGGCGGTAATGTGGAGGGCGCTCTCCTTTTCGTCGGGCTCGAGCTGGACGTCGATGTCGGTGAGCAGGAGGGGATGGCACAAGGGGATCAGCTCGTGCGTCTTCTTGGCGGCCATCACGCCCGCCAACTGGGCCACCGAGATGACATCGCCCTTGGCCACCTGCCCGGCCTGGATGAGGGCCAGGGTCTGGGGCTTCATGTAGACGCTGCCCTTGGCTATCGCCTGGCGGGTGGTGTTGGCCTTGGCGGTTATGTCCACCATGCGCGGGCGGCCCGATTCGTCCAGATGGCTGAGCCGACGTGCCATGTCTAAAGGTCCTTCGTTTCCTGCAGTGACGTCAGACGGCCTCTACCCCCCGATCTGGGCCATCTTTCGCCACTTCGGGCGATTGCCGTCGCCCAGGTGATGGGCATCGGGCTTGCTGGCCAGCGCCTCAAGGATGCGCTGGCGTAGCTCATCGTCGCTGCCGCCTCGGCGCAGCGTCTCCTTCAGGTTCACTTCCTGGTCGGTGAGCAGACAGGGGCGGATCTTGCCGTCGGCCGTGAGGCGCATGCGATTGCAGGTGGCACAGAATTGCCCCTCGCTGAGAGGGCTGATGAAACCGATGAGGCCCCTGGCATCAGGCAGTCGATAGTACTTGGCTGGGCCACCGCCTGTGCTGGTCTCCGCCGCCTCCAGAGGGCCCAACGCCTCCTCGATCTGCCGCTTCACCTCTTGAGTGGGGACGAAGCCAAGCACCAGGGAGCTGTCCCTGATGCACGTCTCCTGCTCGTCCATGAATGGCATGAGCTCGATGAACCGGACCTGCCAGTCCTCGTCCAGGGTGGTGCGGGCGATCTCCACGATCTCATCGTCGTTGACCTCCCGCATAACGACCACGTTCAGCTTCAGGGGCGACAGGCCGGCGTCGCGGGCGGCGGCGATGCCCGCCATAACGGCCGAGAGGTCGCCGCGGCGGGTGATCTGGCGAAAGCGCTCGGGGCGGAGGGTATCCAGGCTCACGTTGACCCGCTTCAGGCCGGCGGCGGCCAGCTCGTGGGCGTAGGAGGCGAGAATCATACCGTTGGTGGTGAGGGAGATGTCCTCGATGCCGGGTGTCTGGCTGATCCAGCGCACCAGGTCGACGACGCCCTTGCGCACCAGGGGCTCGCCGCCAGTGAGGCGCACTCTGCGCAGGCCCATGCCCGCCGCCACCCGGATGATGCGCGCCATCTCCTCCAGAGTGAGGATCTCCTGGTGTGGCACGAAAGGGACGCCCTCCTCGGGCATGCAGTAGACGCAGCGCAGGTTGCAGCGGTCGGTGACGGACACCCGCAGGTAGCTGATGGAGCGCTGGAAGGGGTCAATCAGTGGTCTGGCCGGTACGAAGCCGTTGCTGGTGCTCATGCAGCAGTTCTTTCAGTACTTGGCGGGCTATCTGGGCCGCCCGCCCGCGATGGCTAATCGCGTTCTTCTCCTCCGCCGATAGCTGGGCCATGGTCAGGCCCCGCTCCTGCAGGTAGAAGATGGGGTCATAGCCGAACCCGCCTTCTCCCTGGGGAGCCTCGGCCACCAGTCCCTCGCACTCCCCTCGACACAGCCGCACCCCGCCTTGGGGATCGACTATCGCAATCACACAAACGAACCGGCAACCCCGCTCCGAAGGCGGCACCCCCTGGAGGCGCTCCAGGAGGAGCGACATCTTCTCCTGGTAGGTGGTCCCCTCGCCGCCGAAGCGGGCCGCCCGTGGCCCCGGCTCGCCTGCCAGGGCGTCTACCTCCAGGCCGGAGTCATCGGCCAGGGCGTGAAGGCCGCCCACCTGAGCGGCCTCCAGCGCCTTCAGTGTAGCATTTTCTTCGTAGGTATCGCCAGTCTCCTCGGTTGCCAGGCTCAGGCCCAGCTCGCTTGGCGCTACCAGTTCCCAGCCGCAGCCGGCCAGAAGCTGGCGGTACTCGGCGACCTTGCCGGCGTTGTTGGTCGCCAGGAGGAGGTTGGGCACCAGCTAGTCCAGCGCCTCCCAGCGGTTGGCCAGCTTTTTGGCTATAAGCGGCATTGTCGTATACTCCATTTCCTCAAGCGGGAGTCTGTGCGGCTCGAAGGGGCCGTGCGCGCGCATGTAGTCGGCTATCTCGTTGGCCTTCTGGCGGGTGTGATCGTAGCTGGGGTCGTCGAACATGTCCCTCGGGCCCACCAGCTTGCCGTTGGCCAACTGGAAGCCCAGGCAGGCGATCCGTGGCGGCCCATCGAAACGGGTGGGCTGAGCATCCTTGAGCCCCACCGGCATCCAGGGGCCATGGTGGGAGCCGCGCATCCAGCCCTCAACGAGCAAGGGGAAGGCGAACGGGTCCAGCACCTCCCCCACGGCGGGGAAGTTCCCCTGAGCGCGCACCACGCACACCGGGTCGTCCTTGCCGACGTAGCGGCCGGCGATGAAGGAGAGCCGGTCGGTGCTGGAGACGGCCCCTACCTCGTCAGTGGCCCGCGAGAAGACTTTCTTCACAGCATAGCGGGACGGCGCTCCCAGGAAGATGAGCAGGTCGTATATCTCCTCCGGCGCGTTGAGGGTGATCTTCTTGTGCTCGACGACGTCCTGCACCTCGAAGCTGAAGCCCTGGTGGAGGCTGTCGGCGATGACCAGGCCAGCGGTGCTGAAGGGGTCGGCGAACATCTTGTACAGGGGCATGTTGAAGGAGCCAGCCGATGTTTTGTCGCCCATGAAAACGAGAAGCGGCTCGGAGGGGCGCTCCTCGATCTCCATCTCCGCCGAGCCGGGGCCGGCGCCGCGGATGTTCCCCGAGAAGGCGTCGGTCAGGAGGTCCTGGCCAGCGCCGTACAGCTTCAGCTTCTTGGCCACCTCGGTGCATTCTATGAAAGTGTCCCAGGCCAGGCGATGAACCGGCTCATGGTTCTCCCCGTGCTCGTGGGTCATGATCAGGAACAGGTCATCGCCGCAGTAGCTCACATGGTGATCGATGAGGAGACCCTGCTTGCGTGCCTTCTCCACCTCCTCACGGCCCTTTTCCAGCACCTCGGGGTGCATGGCCGAGTGGCCCACATAGCCACCGACGTCGGCCTTGATAGCGCTAATGGTGATCACAGCGTACCTCCTCCGGCTGCAACTACGAACCGAAACGGCTGCTCCCTGGGAAAGGGCGGCAGCCATCCTCGCGCATCGAACCGGCTGTTTCCTTTCCGCACGAGCAAGGCCATGTTACTGACGACTGCCCAGGCCGTCAACCCTGCCCAGCGGCGCTTGCCGGTTCGCCGTTGCTGGCTTGATTCTCGACCCCCGTTTTCAGGCGGGGGCATCGGATTCGCCTCCCCATGCCCCAGCCTTCAGGCTGGGGTTGTGTGTGAGCGCCTCCAGCCGCCTGAGCACCTTGCGAGCCAGACGGCGGGCCAGTCTCTCCCACTGGCGATGCTCTTTCCTGGGGGCGCGGGCCAGGAACTGCCGCAGCTCTTCCGCCATCGATTGCGCTTTGCGGCGGGCGTCCTCGG
>Ga0315553_10000406_pt1 | contig 38744 bp, 34 predicted proteins | sample SalMarSW160140MG_FD_203099 | JGI IMG/M metagenome (GOLD analysis project Ga0315553, IMG submission 203099) | Salt marsh sediment microbial communities from the Plum Island Ecosystem LTER, Massachusetts, United States - Salt Marsh Sediment SW1601-40 ... | reverse complement strand
AGACGTTGCGAGAATCGGCGAAGGGGATCGAGTTGATGGCCCCCCGGGTTTTGAAGACCCAGTTCATGTAGCCGCTCTCGATATCCAGGGCGTAGAAGTTCCCGTCTGTGGAGCCGAAGTAGATCGTGCCGTTCAGCACCACGGGATTATTGAAGGCGTAGGTCGGTCCGGCCTCCAGCTGCAGCTGGAGCTTCCACTTGACGGCCAGGGGGGCACGCAGGGTGTTGGCGGTGTAGCCCCGGCCCTGCTGCCCGCGGAACATCACCCAGTCGCTTCGGTGCCGGCAGGCGGAAAGACCCAGCAGGGCGGAGAGGGCGAGCAGAACCAGGAAGCTGCGGCGCACACACCGCCGGAGCCACCGCAGGCGGTACTGCAACCGCATGAAGTCGGATCTCACGAGTAGTACAATCCCTTCAGGCTGAAAACGCGCAGCAGAGCGGCGGGCAGGCCGGGACGCCGGCTGGACTCCAGGATCTCCCTGTAGCCGGCCCGCAGAGCCTTCCAGGCCTCGGCCCGCTCGCCCGGCTCGAGATTCTCCCGGAAGCGCAGCATGGTATAGATTTCGGCGAAAGCCTTGAGCTGCGGATGATCCTCCGCGTATTCTATGGGCGTGAGGAAGGGCCGTTTCACCTCCCAGCCCCGCTCCGCCAGCTGGATGAGCAGGAGTGTGTAGAGGGCCTTGAGGGCGCGAAGATCCTCCCGGCGGCTCATGCCTCTCAGGTAGGTCTTACGGGCGAAGCGGAAGACGTAGAATCCCACCAGTGTCAGCACGGTCAGGGCCAAAAGGAACTGCAGCGCCAGGAGCCAGGGGAAGCGGAAGCCCGGCCGCAGCTCCTCACCCTGGATCAGGGGGATTACCACGTTCATCGAGTTGGGATTGCGTCCGGGAGGCGGCGGAAGCGCGTAGGCGGTGGATTCCAGATCCACCCAACCGAAGGAGGGGATGTAGACCTGGACCCAGGAGTGGCGCTGGGCCGTGGTCACCAGATACAGATCCCGGAAGGGGTACTCCTGAAGCTCCGGGATCGCCTCCCGCAGCATGAACAGACCCCGCAGGTGGGCGAAGCTCTGCAGATCCCGGGAGGCGAGGTAGCCGGTCACCACCCGGGCGGGGATCCCGGCCAGACGGAACAGGATCGCCGAGGTGTTGGAAAACTCGGTGCAATCCCCCCGCCGCTTGTCCACGAGAAATCGTTCCATCCTGGCCACTGAGGTGTTATCGTCGAAGCCGATGTCGTACTGAAAGGTGGAGAAGCTCTTCAGGATCGCCTCGATCCGCCCGTAGTAGCCGGTGGTATCGCCCAGGGCTTCCTCGAGATAGGAGAGGAAGCTCTGTCGATGTTCTTCGGACAGGGGGATCCGCAGGTACGGCTCGAGGCGACCGCGCTCCTCCGTACTCAGGCCGGGGAGTGCAGCCCAATCCCGTGGTCCCGAAAGGCTGAGCTGGGAGGTCGCGGTGTAGGAGTACTGGAAGGGGTTGTACTCCCGCCTGAGCACGGTCGGTTCGATGCTCTGCGGCCGGAAGGGGATATAGCGTTCGGGAAGGGTCGAAAAATAGTTGATTTCGGTGCTCTGGCGCAGCCTTTCCTGCGGCTGATCGAGGTTTTTCCAGGTTTCGAGGAAACGCAGGTAGGTCAGCTCATTCAGCGGTTCGTCCCGGGAGAACAGAAAGCCCGCGTCGGGATCGAACTCCCCGAAATAGGCGTCCGCCGCGTACACCGGTTCCACCGGGCTGGCCAGAACCATGACGGCGTACTGCTTGCTCTCAGCCCCCTGCTCCAGCCCGGCCTCATTCCACTGATCCGAAGGGATCCCTTCCAGGGCGTTCTTCCCGGCTTCACTCGGTTTGCCGTCGGTGGAATCCCCCTCCCCCTGCCGCTGCCCGAACATTTCCCACCACTCCTCCTCTGAGAGCAGGTTTCCATCTGGCCAGCCCTCTCCCTGTTCGTCCAGGGGCACCGGCTTGGGCTTGATATCCCGTTCGATCCGGTTGAGAGCGACGGAGTGGCTGACGAAGTCGGGAGGCAGGAAGAAGCTCACAACCAGAAAGAGCGGAACTACGATCAGGAGAAATAGAATCACCTCGCGGACGCCTCGCCTGCTGCTTCTGGAATGAAAGGCGCTCAAGTACAGCACGATACCGTGCAGGAGAAAGGCCAGAGGAATGAGGATGAGAATGACCTGAGTGATGCCGCTGGCCTGGCGGGCCAGCTCCTCGGATGCCCTGGAGAAGCTCAGGATTCGGTAAGCGATCATCCCCAGGAGGAACGGTTCCAAGACCGCCACAGAGCGGCCCAGGCCTTCTGTCTTGAATACCAGCGTGGTGAGAACAAAGGCGGCCACCGCGGCGAAGGCGTACAGCAGAGTGGAAAGCTCGAATCCTGCGACGAAGATGACGAACAATCCGATCGGAACAATCCCGGCCAGCAGCCAGTTGCGAAGCCGGAATCGCGGCGGAGAGAGGAAGAAGGCAATGAACATCTCCGCTGGAACGAGCAGGAATGCGAAGATCAATCCCACCCGATCGTAAGGTACCACGATGGCCGGATGCAGGATCGGCAGGGCAAAGGTGATCAGGTATAAGGCAAGTCTGGTAAAGAACAGAAAATGTTTCATCTACAGTACCTTCACGGTTAACAGCTCCTCCTCCAGCTTCCCGAAGGTCGGGGAGGATACGCGGGGTGCCTTGAGTCCCGGTTCCCTGCGCAGGACCCAGGATCCGGGCAGGCAGGCACAACCTCCTTGAAACAGAACTACGGGTGTTCCTTCTCGCTCTTCCCCCTCCTCGGCTACACCTGTGCGGAAGATGTACTGCCGGGCTTGTGCCTGGGAGGAGAGAAAAGCGGACAGCCCCCGGTCGAAAGCCGTAGAGAAGATGAACAGCTCCTCTTCCGGTTGGCTTTGAAAGATCGATCCGGTATCCCGCTGAAAGTATACGCCCGGCAACTCCCAGCCGAAGCGCTCGATATCCTCGTCGCTCTGAAGGAGCCAGCTGCCGCTTGCCGAGGTGAGGCGGAACTGCATCTCCGGGTGCTCCTGTTTCATGATGCGGAGGAAGGCCATCAACCAGCTCTTGATGACGTTCAGGTGAAGGATCGATTCCACGCTCTCCCTTTCTCTATCCCGGAAGTTGCGCAGCGCCACTGGTAGGATCGTGGTCTTCTCTTGGGTGACGGGGGAGATGCGGGTGATCAGCTCATCCAGGCGGCTGGAGACCTTCCAGTTGATGTCCCGAAAACGGTCTCCAGGCAGGTACTCCCGCATATAGTACTTCTCCTCATCGGAGCTGCGTTTCCGGCTGGTCTCCTCGAAACCCACGGAGGGCTCGGGCACCGGGATGCTCCTCTGGGTAAAGGAAGCCGGCTGGACCGCGAGATTTCGTACCATTTGCTCCCCGAAGCGGGCTCGGCTCAAACCGAAGATGTCCCGTACGGAGAAGCGGGCCGTGCAGGCCAGCGATCCGCAGAGGGGAAAGTAGAGGCCGATCGGGTGGCGCCCGCCTTCGGCAAAGGAGATCTCCCGTTGAATCCTCAAGGAAGCCTTCCGCCCCACCTTGAGCCTGCCTCTGAGGGCGAAATGAATCCGGAAGAAGGGCAGGGTCCTGAGCGTTTCGGTGATCAGAGCCTGGGAGAGACCCCTCCGGCGGGCGTACAGGGCGGCGGAGGAATCCCAGTGCCAGTGGACCTGTCGCCGTCGATAGAGGTTGGCCTGAAACCTGGACGTCACCGCCAGGGCGGCCAGCACCAGCAGAGCCGCCAGGGCCAGCAGCACGCCGTAGGGATTTTCCTGGGCCAGGCTCCGCCCCAACAGGTACAGGGCTGCGGCCAGCAGCAGGGAGCCGGCCAGGGTGAAGGGGAAGTAGAAGGCAAAACGCCGCAACCAGCGCCGGAGCTTCAACCGGATGGAAGAACTGGAGGTCGTTGCTACGAGGTCGTTCATGCGCTGACGGGTACGGTTTTGAGGATCTCCTCGAGAAGGGGTACGGATGACTGGGAAGCGTCCTGCATCACCAGACGATGTGAAACAGCGGGCAGAAAGATCTCCTTTACCAGATCGATAGTCGCATAATCCTGTCCCCGAAGCAGGGCCAAAGCCCGGGCCAATCGGGATACTTTGACCCCGGTCCGGGGACTCGCCCCCATCAGTACATCGGGGTGATGCCGGGTCTGACGGACGCAGGCCACGATGTAGTCGACCACATCGCCGTGTATGCTCACACTGTCAACCAGCCGTTGCCACTGAAGCATCTCTGAGGAGGTGATTATCGGGGCGAAGCGGCTCCAGGCATCATCGCGGCCGTGTTGTTTGATGATGGAGGCCTCATCCCGGGAATCGGGGTAGCCCATGGACAGCTGCACCATGAAGCGGTCCAGCTGGGGAGCCGGCAGAGGAAACAGGTGCACCCCTTTCAGGTTCATCGTGGAGATTATGAAAAACGGGTCCGGCAGCTCATAGGTCTTGCTCTCCACAGTCACGGTCTGCTCCTCCATGGCCTGAAAGAAAGAGCCTTGCGTCTTGGGGGTGAGCAGATTGATCTCGTCACAGAGCACGTAGTGGGCGAAGATCGGACCGGGGATGAAGGTCAGGCGGTCGGAGCTTCCGAGAAAACGGCTGAAGCCGAGTATGTCCTGGGGCAGCAGATCCACGGTACACTGGATGCGGCTGAAGTGCTTGATCCCGTGACTGTCTCCTGCGTTGGGCGAGGCCTCATCCTCCACCCAGCGGATCGATCCGGCCAGGGCCCGGGCCAGGGAGGTCTTGCCGACCCCGTGGGCGTCGGCCAGCATCACATGACCGCCGGCGATCTGGGCGGCGATGATGTACTCCAGCTTGTGGGTATCGATATAGATTACGGATTTGATGTTGTCGATCAGACGAGCCACGCCCCGGCGGACCGCCAGAGTCTGTTCGGCTTCCGATCTCTGCAAGACCGATGCTTTGTCGGCGGTACCCTTCATGTAGCATTGAACATAGGAAAATTGACGTTTAAAGTCAACATATGAGCCGGCTTGCGCGCCAGGCGGCACTGCCCTTCGACCTGGACCATCCCTACCTCACCAAACAGCTGATTGCCTACATCGGCAACAAGCGCAGCCTGCAGCCGTTGCTGTACCGGGTGTTCAGCCGGCTTATGTCCGGAGGGCGCAGAGGCGGGACGGCTCTGGGTGCTGCTGTAAGTCCCGGCGTGGCTGCACACCGCGGCACGGACCCCGCGCCTGTGTTCCTCGACCCCTTCGCCGGATCGGGAAGCGTGAGCCGGCTGGCCCGCTACCTGGGCTATCGGGTCTTGGCCAATGACTGGGAATACTACGCCTACGTGCTGAACTACGCCCACCTGGGAATCGGGGAAAGCGAGGCCCGGGGGTTGTTTCGCGCCCGGGGCGGTCCGGCGCGTATCCTTACCGGGCTCAACGACCTTCCCGAGCCGGCGGAGGAGGATCGCTACATCTCCCGCCACTACGCGCCGGCACGCACCGAATCCGCCGACTACCGCAGGGAGCGGCTGTTCTACACGCAGGAGAACGCCCTGATCATCGATGCGGTGCGCAGCCGCATAGAGGCGTTGTATCCGGGATTGATCGGGCAGGGGCCCTCGGCTGTCCAGCCCGGTCCAGGGGGTGAGACCTTCATGAAAGAGAAGATGCTCCTCCTGTCCTCGCTGCTGTACCAATGCGCCACCCACACCAACACCTCAGGAGTGTTCAAGGCCTGCCACAAGGGCTTCGGCGGGCACAGCAGGGATGCCCTGGGGCGGATTATGGCCAGGATCCGTTTGCAGATGCCGGTGCTGATCGATGGTGCGGAGGGCGGCGAGGTCGGTTGCGAGGATGCGGTGGACTTTGTGCGCTCCCGCAGCGCGGATCTGTGCTACCTCGATCCGCCCTACAACCAGCATCAATACGGATCCAACTACCACCTGCTGAACACCATCGCCCTGTGGGACAGGCCGGAAGTGAGCAACGAGCATCGCGAGGACGGCCGGCTCAAACACAAGGCCGGAATACGCGGGGATTGGATCAAGACCCGCTCGGCTTTCTGCTACCGGAGCAGCGCCGCGGAAGCCTTTCGCCGACTATTGGAGGCGATCGACGCGCGGCATATCGTCCTGAGCTACAACACGGAGGGGATCATCCCCTTTGACGAGCTGGTGGAGCTGATGAGCTCCCAGGGACGGGTCGAGCTGTACGGGAATGAGTACGTTAAGTACCGGGGAGGCAAACAGAGCCTCTTCCGACAGGTACATAACCTGGAGTTTGTTCTAGTTTTGGACCGAAGCGCTTCGACATCCGCGGTGGATCGCCGGCGGTTGGAGCGGGCCGTGCTGGCCAGCAGGCTGGCCGTGGTGATGAAGCGCTCCTTCTGTCCCGATAAAGTGCGGCAGGCGTTCTCGGTCAAGGCGGGTATTCCCCACTATCTGCCGATCCGGCTGCACGGAAAGATGATGCAGCTTTCCATGCCACATCTGTACCGCTTTGCACCAGACGCTCCGGAGACTATCGGGATGATCGATCCGGCGGTTGGAATCAGTAGTTCCGAGGACTTCCGCTCGCTTCTCGACAAGCTCGAGCTTTGCGAGTGTGCAGACCGCGGGGAGGAGATTCAGGTGCTGGTGAATATCCTGCGGGAGTCCAGTGAGGGGGGAGGGGTGGATAATCCCGATTGGCTCCAAAGGCGTATCCTCTGGCTGCTGCGCAAGTTCGCCCACCGGAAATACCGGCATCGCTTCGAGAACGCTCTGGAAGAGCTTCGCACCTTCGGCCGGAGCGATCCGCGGCGCTTTGCCCGGCTGGTCCGGGGGCTGGAGGAGGTGGAGGAACTGGCCCGTGCACGTTTCGAGGGCTAACCTTGAGAAATTCGCCGGATCCTGTATGATGAGCTACTATGAGTCAACAAATATCGATAACGATCCAGGATCAGATCTTCGCCGCCGAGCTGAACGATTCTCCGGCGGCGGATCAATTGCGCGATGCGCTTCCCCTGAAGCTGCGCATGTCCCGCTGGGGTGATGAGTACTACGGGGACTGCGGGCTGACGATCAGCGCCGATACCGGCGCCCGGGAGCTGGTGGAGGTCGGGGAGATCGCCTATTGGCCACCTGGAAGCGCCCTGTGCTTCTTCTTCGGCCCGACCCCGGCCAGTACGGATGAGCGGCCCCGAGCCGCCTCCCCGGTGGTACCCCTGGGGAAATTCATCGGCAGCGTAGAGGCCCTCAAGAGCTTAGGCTCGGGCATCGAAGCTGAAATTGTGCCAGGTTAATTTCTGTTTAATTATCTACTCAGCCAACGCTTCGATGATTTCCTGGCAGAACTCCGGCAGATCATCCGGTACCCGCCCGGTGATGATATTGCCATCTCTTATAGCAGGCATATCCTCGAAACGGCAGCCGGCATTGATCAAGTCGTCGCGGACTGCCGCATATGAGGTAACCTTCTCGCCTTTCATGATACCGGCGGAGATCAACACCGACGGGCCGTGGCAAATAGCAGCGATGAGCTTGCCCTTTTTGTGGCACTGTCGCACTAACTCCAGAGTGGGCTCGTGGATGCGCAAATGATCCGGTGAAAAACCTCCCGGAAATATCAAGCAGTCCAAAGAGTCCGCCGAAACTTGCTCGAGGGTTCGCACGGTGTAGCGGTTTCCCTCTTCCATCACCGGGATAGGCACGGTGTGACCGAAGCGCCCGGTCACCGGCTTGCTGGGAAACTGTGGGCGTGGGTGAAGCCCTACCGGCACGGGTACCACGATGACGGCGGCACCTTCCTCGGCCAACCTCAGTACTGGATAGAGCAGCTCCACATCCTCGAATTCGTGGGATACCACGATAACCACACATTTTCCTCTGATTTTTGCAGCCATTCCTACCTCCTCACTTACTCATGCTCCACAGTATCTCAAGCGAATACCTCGGATCGACCGGTGTTCCGGCCAGAACAATGGAGAAGCAACGCTCGATGATATGTCGGTCCAGCTTGAATGCCATTTCGGGCAGCGGCTCGGCAGATGCGGCTGCCCAAAAGCGCACAATTATCCCTCACCACCAATACCACGGCTCCCGGAAGCGGGTTTCCGCAATTGAAGAATAGCAGATTCGCGGTACAATTACCACTTCACCATCGTTCTTGACAGAAGCGGCGCTCCATGATAAAGTAATAATGAAACGAGGTTTCATTTTTGAACGTCTCCGGTTTCTTGAGAGGATGATTGAGTGAGTGGGGACTCGGGGGGGGTGAACCAGGTACAGCGCTTCCGGGATGCGTTGTCGCAGCGGGTGGTCCTGGGGACTTTCTCGAAGTCTCCGGACCCCGCCTTCATCGAGATCCTGGGTCATTCGAGCTTCGATTTCGTGGTCCTGGATCTGGAACATGGGCCGAACACTGTGCTCTCCCTCCAGAACCTCATTAGGGCTGCCGAGGTAACCAGCCTTTTCCCGATCGTCCGCGTCAAGGCACGAACCCCATCCCTCATATCGGAGGTGTTGGACGTAGGTGCCGGAGGGATTCAGGCTCCCAGCATCAGCTGTAAGAGCGACGCGGAGGCGGTGATACAGACGGCGCGTTTCGCACCTCTGGGCATGAGAGGTGTGTGCCGCTTCGTTCGGGCGGCCGGCTATTCCTCGGTCGACCGCTACGACTACTTCGCCCATGCCAACACGACCCTCATCGTCCTCCAACTGGAGGGCGCGGAGGCAGTCGCGAACGTGGGGGAGATTCTCTCGGTGGAGGGCGTGGACGTCATCTTTATCGGGCCTTACGACCTCTCGCAGTCGTTGGGCATGCCGGGGGACGTCGACAATCCGCGGGTGACGGAGGCCATGAGCAGGATCGTGGATGAGTGCCGGGCCCGTAACATGGTGGTGGGCACTTTCGTCGACACGATCGAGGGGGCCAGGAAGTGGTGCGCGGCGGGTGTGAAGTACCTGTGCTATTCGGTCGACGTCGGCCTGTTCACGGAGAAATGCCGAGAGACCATTCAGAGCTTGCGGGATTCCCAGGATTGAGGAGGGCGGGTCCATGAGACTTGCGGACAAAGTAGCGGTGATCACGGGAGGTACTATCGGCATCGGCGCTGCGATCGGACGTGTTTTCGCTAGCGAGGGCGCGCGGGTGGCATTGATCGGGAGGAACGGCGCCCAGGGAGAGAAGACATGCGAATCCATCCGCAGTGAAGGCGGCGACTGCAAGTTCTACGTTGCGGACGTGTCCAAGGCGGATCAGGTCGCCAGGGCCGCGGAGCAGATCCTCAGCGACTATCCCCAGGTGGACATCCTGGTGAACAACGCCGGGATCTGGAGGCCGGGCCGGGTTATCGATCTGGATGAGGAAACCTGGGACAGCGTCCTGGATACGAATCTGAAGGGGATATTCCTCGTTTCCCGGCACTTTCTTCCCGGCATGATCGAACGAAAATGGGGAGTGGTGATAAACGTTGCGTCGGTCGCGGGCCTGGTTGGCGCGGCGGACGCTTCCTCCTACGCCGCCTCCAAGGGCGGGATTGTGAACCTCTCGCGGAGCATGGCCTTGGATTTCGCACCCTTCAACGTGCGCGTCAACTGCCTTTGCCCCGGTATGACAGACACGGCCCAGGGAGACACCGTGGTCGCTCATTACAGGCCAGAGGGGAACCCTACGGAGGAGAAACGCAACTGGCAGCCTCTCCGACGCGTCGGTACACCCGACGACGTAGCCAAGGCGGCATTGTACCTCGCATCGGATGACGCCGAGTTTATGACCGGCTCCATCCACGTGCTGGACGGCGGCCTGACGGCTCAGTAGGAGGGGGTCTCCTAGCCGGAGAAAGGAGGTGAGCGGGCAAACAGAGGCTTGGGCGGAATCAGTGAAATGATTCCCGAAGAATGTGTAGCTGAGGACGTGAAGTCCTCGAAAAATCTTAGGAGGTAAAAAAAATGAGGCGAAAGGTTTCCTATCTAGTCGTCATTCTGCTGGCTGTGAGCCTGTTTGTTTCTACCGGTCTCTTTGCCGGTGGCAAAGCCGGAACCGCGGAGGCACCCGTAACCCTTGTCGTCTGCATCAGAGGACTGGACAACCCCTATCACGCGAACTACGCGGTAGGAGCAAGAGAATTGGGAAAGAAGCTGGGATTACCGGTAGATGTTCTGACCAGTGAGGCAAACAGTCAGAAGCAATTCGCGGACTTGAGGGCGGAAATAGCCAAAACCGGCGGCAACATGGTTGCGAGCGTCGACCCCAACGAGGCGCCCGACGTCGTCCCCATTGCCAAGATGCTCGAGGATGCAAAGGCATACTGGGTTAACTGGTGGAACAAGCCGCCCGATGTGAAGGTGACGGACTATCCTCACTGGGTTTCACACATCGCCTTCGATGCCGTCGGCCAGGGCTATTACAATGCCAAAGAGCTGTTCAAGACCTTCAAGCCACCGAACCAGGGCACGATCATCGCCATCCAGGGCATGCTGGCCAACAACGCAGCTATTGGCCGGTTCCAGGGTCTCCAAAAGGCGTTGAAGGAGAATCCTGGCGTAACTCTTCTCCAGTGGGAATCCGCGGATTGGGACACAACAAAGGCCTACAACGTTACGAAGGCACTGCTTGCCGCTTACCCGGACGTCGACGGTGTATGGTGCGCGAACGACAACATGGGCATGGGTGCCATCCAGGCCTTGAAGGAGGCCGGGCTGGCAGGGAAGGTCCTCGTGACCGGTACTGATGGTAACCCCGAGGCGTTCGACGCAATCAAGGCCGGACTCATGACCTCGACGGAATTCCAGGACTCCCGCTACCAAGCCCAGCTTGGCCTGACCATGTGCCTCGCGGCCAAGGACGGAAAGCTCGATGTCGCGAGTCTTCCCACGAAGTACCGCTCCTGGTTGATCCCCGGCGTCAAGGTGAATCGCGAAAACGTCGACCAGTTCGTGAAAGACTACATCGATAAGATGCCCGAGTATGATTTGTCGGATTTCTTCGCGAATTGGCAGGGTGAAGCGCCCTAACATAGTGACCGCAGATCAGGCACGGGAAGAGGTGTGATCTTGCACGAATAGACGGACCTCCGCACGGCTGGCTCTTTACCGCCGTGCGGAGGATGTTTTTTCCTTGCCGCCAAGGTGCTTACGGTTTACACTCGCCTAAGGAGGGATCACAACTCATGACAGAAGTGAGCAGCAAGCGAGGCTACCTGACCTGGCTCCGGAAGCGGTTCCCCGCTCCCTTTATGGCCGCGAGAGCGTGGTTGCGTCGTTTCGGCATCCTGGCCCAGATCCTCTCACTGGCGATCATCGTTGGCGTATTCGCGATCGGCACGAAGGGCAAGTATCTCTCCTGGGCGAACATCCAGGTCATTTTCAGCCTCGCCGCGATTCCGGCAATCTACGCCATCGGGCTGCACCCGACGATCCTGCTGGGTGGAATCGACCTTTCCGTCCAGGGGGTGGCCTCACTGTGCGCGGTTTTCGTCGGGTTCCTGCTCAAGAATCAGTACAACTCCAATGACGTGGGGCTGTGGATCATCCCCATTTCCATAGTGATCGGAGCAGCAGCCGGAGTAATAAGCGGCCTGCTGAACACCGGGCTGAAAATCCCGTCGTTTATCGCCACTCTCGGGATGAGCTGGATACTCTACGGGATGGCCGTCTTCATCGGTAAGGCGGTCAATGTCCAGATTCTCGACACCAGGATAGAGAATTTCATCTCCGCGAATCTCTTCGGAATCCCCCAGATTGCGATCCTTGCGGTATTGATTGCCGCCATCGTACAGGTGGTCGAGGACCGCACGCAATTCGGGCGTTACATGTATGCGATCGGCGGCGACGAGGTCATTGCCAAGCAGGCGGGAGTCAAGGTCAAGGGGATCAAGATCGCCGTTTTCACGATCGCCGGGATAATTTACGGACTGGCATCGCTTCTGTATGCCTGCCGGCTGGGCGTCGCGACATCGCGAATGGGGCTCAACATTCTGTTTCCGACCATCACCGCAGTCACCGTCGGCGGCGTCGCTCTGACAGGCGGGATCGGCGGGGCAAAGAATGCCGCCCTCGGCGCCCTGATCGTCACGGCGCTCAACGATGGTCTGGTCCTGATGCAGGTGAGCCCCTACATACAGCAGGCGGTGAACGGCGTCGTTTTGATTGCCGCCGTTGCTCTCACGCTGGACAGGAAGAAGCTCGGCTTCATCAAGTAGGACAAGGCTGCGAATATGAGTGACACAAGCAAAGGCGCTAATCAGGACACCGTGGTGGTGCTGCGCCAGATCACGAAAGTCTATCCTGGGGTGGTCGCGCTTGACCGTGTTGACCTCGCGATCCACAAGAACGAGGTGGTCGGCCTGGTGGGTGAAAACGGCGCCGGGAAATCGGTGCTGATGAAGATCATGGTCGGGCTCGTCCAGCCGGATGAGGGGACCATCGTGCTTCGGGGCCAGCAGACCACGCTGAGAGACCCTTCGAACGCGATCAAGAGCGGAATCGGGATGGTCTTCCAGGACGGTTCGCTAGTCCCCAATCTATCCGTAACGGAGAACCTTTTCCTTTGCCATGAAGTGGACTTCCGCAAGGTCGGCATTCTATCCCTGCGGGCGATGCGTGATGCCGCCCGGGAGCTGCTGGCCCAGATGAAGCTCGACATCGACGTGGACTTGCCGGTTGCAGAGATCAGCCCGGCGGATCGGCAGATGGTAGAGATCGCGCGGCTGCTGTGGCTTTCGCAGCAGTACGGACAGGAGAATCCCGTGTTGATCCTGGACGAGCCGACCACCGTGCTGGCCGACGCGGAGAGGAACCGGCTCTTTTCGATCCTGCAGGACATCAAGAACCAGGCATCGGTCATTCTGATCTCCCACCGCCTGCAGGAGATCCTTGAGAACAGCGACCGGATCGTCGTGCTGAAGGATGGGAGGAACGTAACGGAGATCTCGGCCTCGAAAGCGAAGCTCTCGAGAATAGAGCAGCTGATGGTGGGCCATTCCTTCTCGGCGGACCGATTTCAAGAGGACGAACAGGCGATGCCGGGGGAGAGAGAGATCCTGAGCGTGGAGAACCTGAGCATGGCGGGGTTGTTCGAGCCCCTCAGCTTCACGGTTCGGGAGGGGGAGATCGTCGGCCTGGTCGGCCTGGTCGGCTCGGGGAAGGAAGAGGTCTGCAGTTGCATCGCCGGCCTGGAGAAAGCCGATACCGGCGGTGTTTTCCTTGACGGGCGCAAGCTCCCGAGCGGGTCTCCCAGCGGCGCGGTCAGCGCAGGAATCGGTCACATCCCGATCGATCGCCGCAGCGAGGGACTCGCCCTCATGATGAGCGTGGCGGAGAACGTGAACCTCCTGGTCCTCAATCGTCTGAAGACGGCGGGGTTCCTGAGCCCGGCGCGTGAGAAGAAGAACGCGCACTACTGGATTTCCGAATGCCAGATCAAGACGCCGTCGATCGGCACCTTGTGCGTCAACCTGAGCGGCGGCAATCAGCAGAAGACGGTCATTTCCAAGTGGCTCAGCTCCCGTGTCCGGTTGCTGATCCTCGATCACCCGACGCGGGGAGTCGACGTCGGGGCAAAGGATGAGATCTACAAGCTCATCAGGAAGCTCGCCAAGGAGGGGATCGGAATGCTCATCATGTGCGACACCCTGGAGGAGGACATCGGGCTGGCCAGCCGGATGCTCGTGATGAAGGACGGCCGGCTGGTGAAGGAGGTCGACAGCTCACCGCAGAAGAAGCCGACCCCGCAGGACATCATCGGCCTGATCGTATAGGATTCCGAAGAAAGGAGAACCTCAAGTGGCGGACGTGAAGCAAGCGGACACAGCCGACTCCGAGGATGCGAGCAAACGATTCGCCCGAAAAGGGCGGATCTCTCCGGTGTATTTCACCATCGCCCTTCTCGTGGTCGTCGGGCTCCTGTTCTACCTGGGAAACAGGAACTTCCTGTCGCTGTACAACCTGAACACGATCATCAGCTTCTCCGCGATCCTCCTGATGGTCGCCTTAGGCCAGATGTGCACCATTCTCGTTGGGGGGATAGACCTCTCCGTCGGGGGGTTGGTATCGTTCATCTCTGTTGTCTTCATCCTTCTGATTAAGCCGCTAGGATACCTGGCATATCCGGCGTGCCTTGTCATAGGTATGATTGTCGGATACATCAACGGGAGCATCCTCACCCGGATACGGATCCCGTCATTTATCGCCACCCTGGCAACCGGAGGCATCCTCACGAGCCTGGCCTACATCGTGTCGCCCAGGCCGGTGAACCTCGCCCCGGCGAACTACGACGTGGTTGACGGCATCGTCAACGGGAAACTGCTCAACGTGAGCAATGTCCTCTACATCGGGTTCGCCGTGCTCGTGCTTTTCTACGTGATTCTCCGTTTCACCAGCACGGGCCGCAATATCTTCTACGTCGGCAGCAACATCAAGATGTCTTGGATGTCGGGAATCAGCATAACGAAGACGCGCAACATCGCTTTTATTCTTTCAGGGTTGGGCGCCGCGCTCACGGGCCTCCTGATCTCCTCTATCCGCTACGGCGGCGACCCGATGGTCGGGAATGCGTACGTCTTGAACTCGATCGCGGCAGTCGTTGTGGGCGGCACGGCGCTCACCGGCGGCGCGGGAGGGGTCGTCAACACCCTGTTCGGCGCGATCTTCATGAGCATGCTGGACAATGGGATGAACGTCGTCGGCATCAACCAGTACTTCCAGCAGGCCATCCTGGGTGGCATGGTCATCATCAGTGTCACGTTGACTTTCGACCGGACAAAGACCCCTATTGTCAAGTGAAAAGCTGCGGAAGAGGAGCCTTCGAAATAGTGACATGGCCGGAATAGAACCTGTCAAAGCCGTGAACAAGACTATGGGCCTGCTCGAAGCACTGGCTCAAGAGAAAGAGATGGGGGTAATCGATCTGGCCGGGCGCGCGGGCATGCACAAGAGCACCGTGTACCGCTTCCTGAACTCCCTGAAGGAACTGGGTTACGTCCGCCAGAATACTGCGAACGAAAAATACAGCCTGACCTTGAAGCTATTCGAGCTGGGATCGTGTGTGCTGGGACGCATGGAGCTCTGGGAACAAGCACACCCGATTCTGGAGCAGCTTGCGGAGCAGACCCACGAAACGATCCACCTGGCCGTTCTGGATGACGGCAATCTGGTCTATCTGGGGAAAATCGAATCGACACAGGCGCTGCGGGTATCCATGTCCTCGCGGGTCGGGCAGAGTGCCCCAACGCATTGCACAGGGGTAGGCAAGCTCCTTCTGGCCTATGCACCGCCAGAACAGGTAGAGCGGATCCTGAAGCGGGAAGGCTTGCGGCGCTTCACCGAACACACCATCACCGACCGTTCTCTGCTCGCGAAGGAACTGGACAGCATTCGGCAGCATGGTTTCGCGATCGATGATGAGGAACACGAGGTGGGCGTGCGCTGCGTGGCCGCACCCGTGTGCAACAACCAGGGGACGATCATCGCCGCACTGAGCATTTCCATGCCGTCAGTGCGGCTGCCGGACAGCGAGATTCCCCGTTACCGGGAGTTTGTCACCAAGGCGGCGGAAGAGATCTCCAGAAGGATTGGAGCCGTACCCACGGAGCCTGTCGCGGCCGGCGGCTGAGTCTTTTCCATACTACCCTGATGGGATGCTTGCTTGTACTGCCTTCGATTCGGCTTTCTGGTGGGCTGTGCTGCAGGGGTGGATCGAAGCTTCCGTAAAGCCCTGTCCTTTTCTCTCTACACAGATCGGACCCTAGCGGGCTGTGCCTTCGGCAGCCGTCTACGCTCGCTTTAAACTACGGGCTATCTGCCTGTCTGGTTGTCCCGCATCCAATCTCAGAGGGCGGGACTTGTGAAGAGCAGTGGTTGTTTGCATGCCGGCAGCAGGGGGAAGGTATTTATTTCCACGGGCGATAGGGGTTCCTCCTGCTGCGAGTGCGGGGAGGCTCTCGATCGTGGAGCCTGGATCACCCTGGTGAAAGGCAAAGGAGCCCTGTGCTTGGTTTGCGCCGAACTGGATCATCTGATCTTTCTTTCTTCCGGCAATACAGATCTGACCCGACAAGCCCGAAAGCACTCTTCTCCGGGGTAAATTACCAAAGCTTGGGGCAGTTTCCGGCAGAATCGACAAGGGAAACGCTTCGTCCGGTGATCACGATATTGGCCAGCGGTGAGTGTGCGACCTATCATAATAACAAGAAGAAAACGGGGGAGAATCCTGGCAGAAAAAACGAAGTTGACGAGAACAAGAAAGCAGTAATCGATCCTACAAAAATATTATCGTACGTTTCGAAATATCGCGCGAGTTTAGCACGATTCCGGGGAATTGAGTCCATAATAATTGATTTGGTGGAGGAAGTATAATGCACAAGAATGGTTACTTTCATCGCGTTACGGCGCAGACTCCAACGAGGTTTTGGATCAACAACGCAACGCGAAAACAGGCGGAACTGGCTATCGAGGCCGGAGCTGTAGGCTGTACACAAAATCCTTCGTATACCTGGAAGATGCTGGACAATCCTGAAGAAGCAGAATACGCAAGAAGGTTACTGGACGAAACCATAGACGCATCGGACGATAACAATCCGGTACAGATCATTCTGCAGAGGAAATTAGTTTCCGGTGTAGCTGAGATATTTGCACCGCTTTTCGAAAAAAGTAGAGGGAAATACGGTTATGTGAGCATACAAGGTGATCCCAACAGTGAGCAGTCTGAGATCATCATTGAGAATGCACGGTTCAACAGGCTGGCAGGTGAAAATATCATGGCAAAAGTGCCGTGCACAGAAGATGGGCTAAAAGCCATGGAGGTTCTCATTGCGGAAAGAGTTCCCATCAATGCGACCGAGGTTTTTGCTGTAAGGCAGGCTCTGGATGTATGTGAGTTATACGAAAGAATAGCTGGAGATATGGATGATCCCGCGCCCATTTATTTCTCTCATATAACCGGCATATACGATGAATATCTGAAAAAGTATGCGGAAAGCGAGAAAATCGATATCTCGCCGGATACACTTTGGCAGGGAGGAATGGCGGTTGCACGCAAGGTGTATAAGATTGTTCGGGAGCGGGGGTATGTTGTGGGTTTCATAGGCGGTGGGGCAAGAGGTCTCCAGCATTTCACAGAGATGGTAGGGGCGGACGCGTGTATTACCATCAACTGGCTGGGAACGGCTGATAAGCTGATCGAGCTTGATCCTCCGGTTGTCCCAAGATTTTATAATCCCGTGTCCGACCATGTTATTGATGAGCTGATGGAGAAGTTACCGGATTTCAAACGGGGTTACCTAGAAAGAGGAATCACTCCGCCGGAATATGAAGAGTTTGGGCCTGTTACACTGTTCAGGGATAGTTTTGTATCGGCGTGGAGCAAAGCGCTGGAGGCAATTGAGATCAGAAGAAAACAACTCAATCAATAGAATGCTTGTTGACCAGGATTGTGACCGAATGGGGCTGTTGCCAACGCAAACCGTTGATCCGCACTCGAACGCTGTCGGTGTACGATATCCAGGACTTGCACTTTCTATCAGGATACACGCGTATACTAATTTCATGAAGGTAAGTCGTTAGTTGATCTAGTTGCATTGTTAAAGATCTATCTGATTGGATGATTTTCAGGATATGAAATGTTGTATTTCCCTTATGATTGTAGGGGGGCCGAAGCCTCCAGCTTTGGTTATCAGGGGCATATCTAAAGAATCTTCGATCAGTCTGGACAGTACAACACCCTGAGCTATCTGTTCGATCGGCAGAACTTTTGGGAACCTCAGCACTTCCATGATTCCTACGGCGGTGTCACCACCGAAGACAACCGGAGTCAGCTTGCCGTGGAAACGCAGGATTTTCCCAACCAGATCACCAACTGCCAGGGCGACCAATCGGGGAACCGCCTGTGACGGTATGCCGTGCTCACGGGAGTACGCCTCGAAGCGCTGAATATCCTCGGCACCCCGTGCCGTCTGAAGAATAACGTTTGAACCTTTGGCCAACGCCCGTTGTACACGTTCGATCAACAATCTTCCCGATCGAACCATTCGGCCGTCCTTGCCCAACAATTGTTCGGGCTGAAGAACGATTCGCTCGACTCTTCTCAACGGTGCAGCCTCGATTTGCTCAAGAGATACCGGATTTAAGCTTCCGCAAACGACGAGTAGCTGGGAGGGACAATCGATCTCGCGTACTGCTCCTCTTTTCAAGACTAGAGTGGCGGGTAAGTACTCGGCGAATCCAGCACATCCTGCGGTTACTCGGAGAAGTCCACGACGTTTCAGCAGATTCGCAATAGACCGAAGATCTTCATCAGTCCGGGCATCGAATACTATGATCCGTCTCCCTCCGGTTTTGGGTTCCTCAAATGGTATACTTTCCGAACACTCGACTACCTGAACCGGCATCGGCGTTTGGGCAGCGATGATGTCCGGCACGTAGCTGCTGCACACCGGATTTTGGGGATCCCGGCTATATATAGAAAGGTTCACTGGAACGCCGTCGACATACTGTCTGCCCGCAATTGTAGTTCGACCATTTTTAGGATAGGCAGGAATAAAGGCTAATAATGAGGCACCGGTGGCGTCGAGCAGAGCCGCCAGTTCTATGCCGATGTTGCCTCGCAACGTGGAATCCGTCTTTTTGTAAAATGAGCGAACTTCTTGGTGTAGAGCTAGTTCCACCGCCTCGATCACCTTGGTCCGACTCTCATTCGGCGGGACATGCCTGCTTTCCGTGTCTAGAACGAAAACCGAGAAATCTTCCGTTACCCCTTGATCAAGCTGCTGGAACTTTGTAGAAACCAGAGTTGGTATATTCTGCTGAGCGAATTGTACCCCTGTGTCGAGGGCACCAGTAAAATCGTCGGCCAGTACGAGCAGTTCCACTATTTGTGCTCAAACTACATCGATAAGGCGAGGGATGTCAACGAAATGAAACCTCTATTAGGAATCAGCATGGGGGATCCTGCAGGCATCGGCGCTGAGATCATCGTAAAATCCTTAGCCCGTGAATATGTTCAAGGGATCTGCCTTCCTCTGGTGATTGGAGATTTCCGAGTCATGCAGCAAGCTTCCCGAGAGATCACCAAGCTGAACCTCGATATACAACGCTTCGACCGCGACCAGTTACCTACTGCTGAAACCTTTCATCCCGGACGGATAAACGTCTTGGATCTGGCCAACATCGATCCAGCGCACCTTGAGTACGGCAAAGTTTCAGCCATATGCGGCAGGGCAGCCTTCGAATATATCGAGACTGCGATCCGGTTGGCAATGGAAGGAAAAATCAACGGCACCGTAACTGCTCCGATCCACAAGGAAGCCCTGAATCTAGCGGGCATTTCCTACGCAGGCCACACGGAGATCTACGCTTCCCTGACCAAGACCAAAGACTATGCCATGATGTTGGTTGATGGGGATTTCAGGGTAATACACGTCTCCACGCATGTTTCACTACGGCAAGCAATCGAGCAAGTAAAGAAGGAGAGGATTCTGGCCGTGATCAGGCTGGCCTGGAATATGCTCCGCCGAATTGGTATTGTAAACCCTCGTATTGCCGTGGCCGGACTCAATCCCCACGCCAGCGATGGGGGCCTGTTCGGAGATGAGGAGCAGAGAGAGATCGCTCCCGCTGTAGCCGAGGCCAGGTCACTCGGTATGCAGGTAGAGGGCCCTCTGCCCCCAGACACCTGTTTCTCGAGCACCTCGGGCGGCCAATTCGATGTAGCGGTGGCTATGTATCACGACCAGGGTCATATTCCGGTGAAGATGAAAGGCTTCTGTTGGGATAACAAACAGAATAAGTGGAGCAGCGTGAGTGGCATCAATATAACTCTTGGTCTGCCGATTATCCGTACCTCTGTTGATCACGGCGTAGCATTCGGAAAAGCCGGCAAGGGCACCGCTTCGGAAGACAGCATGGTGGCTGCGATCGAGCTGGCTGCGAGATTGGCTGCTCCATGACGACACCAGCGGTCCCCCACCTCAGTCTATTTGGCGTAGTCCAAAAATTTGGCATTTTTCCAAAGTTGAATGATTTGGAGAATGAAGATTAAACACAAACATCCTGAAACGTATCAGATCGATACCGAAAACCATGGTGTGATAATTTTTCACATCCTTAGTTTCAACCGACTACAGATTGCTCAGGGAATCATAGGAGATCCAGAAAAGATCTCACCTAGGAGGATAGCATACGATCTCGCAAAAGCGGTGGAGGATATGCCATCCGCTATAAGTAGTATAGGTTTAGGAAAGACCAAGTGATCGCTCAGAATCCATAGTATACGGCTTCAGATCTCATTCGACCATCGCACCATATGGCATCAGTTACTGAACCTCGGTGTATCAGCTACCTCAAGTAGGTCGCTGACGCTTTCGCGGAGATACCAGATGTACCAGCTCAAAAATTAGATGACTTCAGAAGCTTCATCCCGTTTTTTTTCACCCACCCGGCGCTGCTTTTAGCAGCGGAATGAAGCGGGGATTCCTTCAGAAGCAGCGACTACAGAGTGCTCAGCACGGTCAGGGCCAACAATACCCGTGACCATTCCAGAATGCCGGAGGCCAACATACGTCCAAGCGGATCAGACAAGCCATCTCTGCTTTAGTAGCCAAATTGAGAACTACTGCTGCATGGCAGCGGTTATTGACTGATCATTACGGCTCGATTAGAATCACCTGGAACGCTTTCAGACTAGCATAAAATGAATGAATGGGGGTATAGGGTCTTTGTACTTGCCGTCGTCGCGATGGAGCATGTCATATCCTTTCTTCAAATCCAGGAGGCGTCGATCGGCCTGGGCCTTCCTGCTCACTGGCAAGCTCAGAGCCTGATACTACTTGCTATCTCCTTCGGCCTGACGGCCGGCATAGTCTTTGTTCGTAAGCTTGCGACCAGATGGGCCCTAATGCTGATCGCCCTGCTGGTGATCGTTCTCGTGGGACTTCCTTCGGGACAGTTCCTGGGTCAGCAGCTTGCACTGTTTACAGCCCTTATTCTTGTGTCATGCTCTTTCGTATCGGTGGCCAGCAGTATTGGTGTTTCCGCAATCGCGGTGACCCTGTTCATGGTGCTGAAACGTCCTCTCAGCGCATGGGGAGTATCCGTGCCTGCTCCGAAACTGAAGAGTGCGATCGCTGCTTCGCTGGCTGTGATCGGATGTGCTTTTTTCTCCAATATTCTTTTCCATCTTCATAAACGCCTACTGTCCATCAAGTCGTTTCGCAAGAATGTTGAAGATGTGTCGCAGCGGTTGATACAGGCGAACCTTAGGCTACAGGAGTATGCCTCGTTGTCCGAGGAAGCGGCCATAACCTCCGAACGCAAGCGTCTGGCTCGCGATCTGCACGATACGACTGCCTATACTTTGAGCAATCTGGTCATGATGATGGAGGCCGGCATTGATCTGGCGAACAACGACAATTCGAAACTGGGCCATCTGCTTGTCCAGGCAAGAGATTTTGCCGTGGATGGGATTGTGGAAGCCCGTCGTGTCGTGGAAGCCCTGCGTCCATCCCAACTGGCCAGAGTCAATGGCCTTCGTTCCATTTTCAGGCTTGTGAAAACTTTCGAAAAAGCAACCCATATCGAGACCAATCTCCATTTAGGAGACGCCCCTTGGAGCTTTGGAGAAACGGAGAACGTAATAGTGTACAGGTTAGTGCAGGAGGGAATGACCAACGCACTTCGACACGGTAATGCACGGAGGATTACCATTTCGTTGAATCTGGAGAAAGGAGGCTTGCGCATCAACATTCAGGACGACGGTGTGGGCTTTAGCGAGCTCAGGGAGGGGTACGGCATAACGGGAATGCGTGAAAGGATAGAGCAGCTCGGGGGAAGCCTCCAGGTTACGGGAAAACTGCAGGCAGGGACATTGGTTTCCGCCTGGCTACCCATAGCAGACGCTCATGCTAACTGAGAAGATCCGGGTGTTATTGGTAGACGATCAGGTTCTCTTTGTCGAGTGCTTGCAGACGGTATTGGAGGGGCGCTCCAAAGACATCGAGGTTGTCGGCATCGTCTACGATGGGGCCGATGTGCTGGATGCGGTCCGCCAGAAGAAACCCGACATCGTTCTCATGGATATTCGTATGCCGAACGTCGACGGCGTGGACGCAACCAGAATGATCCTGGAGGAGTCCCCCGACACCCACATCATGATCCTGACAAGCTACGACAAGAACGAGTACGTGTGGCGAACCCTACAATTGGGCGCGGTCGGTTACATTTTGAAGGATGTGCATCCTTCCTATCTTATCAACGCCGTCAAATCGGTCTACAAAGGCGGCGTCCTGATTTCTCCGCAAATCGCCAAAAAGCTGGTCATGAACAGCTCCGATGAGCCTGGCGACGAGACTCAGGTATCCACGCTGCGAAAATCGGTGCTCAGCGAGCTAAGTGTAAGAGAAACCGAGGTGCTGTACCATATTTCCAGGGGATACAGCAATCGCGAAATCGCCGACAAGCTGTTCATAGCCGAGCAGACGGTAAAAAACCATGTAAGCATAATCTACTCCAAGCTCGGTCTCCGCGATCGCATGCAAGCTCTGCTGCTGGCGAAGGAAGTCGGCCTCAACGATCAATCATAGACCTAGACATCCCCTACCAAGTACCGCCGTACTATCATTGCGATAGTACAAAAAAGGGACTTCGGTAAGTTGAAATGATTCCCAACTGGCCCACAATGAATAAATATGAAAGCGCACAGCAATTTTCAGGGGGTGAGGAGGGCAGTATATACAAACAACTCCGAAGCCTGAACTATTGGATGACCGAGATTTAAATATACTTTTGCTATTAGAGGAAGGCAATTAGATGAATAAATCAAATGCAGAGTGGCCCAGAAATTACCCAATGAGTGGAAAGAGTATTCTTGAGATCAGCAAAGAGTTCCTTGATGAGATTGAAAAGAGACAAGCAGAGAATTTTAAAAGAGCCGGAAAAATAATGGGTAATAAAATGATTGAGGGTGATTATGTCAAATTGATAGGTACGGGAGGGCATACATATATCCCGGTTCTTGATATGAGTGATCGTGCTGGGGGTTTCGTGACTGTGGACCCTGCTCTTGATATAAGCAGTTCCCCTATGAATGGAGGGGCAAGGAGTACCAGAGTTGAGCGTGTGCACGGATATTTCGGTGCCTTGATTGATTACTTTCGAGTAAAAAAGGGAGATGTCTGCATAATCTTCAGTAATGTCGGGATAGGTATTGGAGTAATTGATGCAGCTTTAGAATGTAAAAGACGCGAAGCTGTAATAATTGGAATCGGAAGCTCGATCTGGCAAGAAGACATGCCCAAAAACCACCATATCCGCCACGAATCTAAAAAAAATCTGATGGATATAGTGGATCTCTTTATAGATGATTATAACCCTGTCGGTGATAATGTAGTGAGAATAGTAGGATTTGATAGGGACATATGTCCGATTTCAACTATTACAGATGCCTATATTGTCCGGCGGATAGAAGAAGAAGCTGTCAGGTATATGCTTTCAAAAGGTGTCACGCCTAAAATATGGGTGAGCTCAAACGTGCTAAGTGGTGATGATGACAATGCAGAACTTGAGGAAGAGGCATGGCACAAAGTAAAGATGTACTAACGGGATCCCTAATCTAACCGAATTAGTAGTTTCATAACGTGGAGAGGAGGGGATGAAAATGTCGAAGTAAAAGAGAAGCATATGGCGTTAGGGGGAAGGAAAAAGCTCAAGAGAAAGAGAGGAGAGAAAAAATGAATCGTATGTACAGGTGGGCGCTTGTTGTTCTGTTGCTCGTCCTCACCGTGATGATTGCCTTTGCAGGTGGGGCCAAAGAAACCAAAGGGAAAATGGCTCAGGAAGGGACAATTGAGTTGAAATTCTGGCACCATGAAGCTCCTGCACACCGTGTAGCTGCATTCCAAAAAATCATTGACTTATATGAGCAGGAATATCCGAATGTTTCACTGGAACAGGAAATCGTTATGTGGGAAGATGCATGGCCAAAAACTATTGCAGCCGTAGAATCAGGAGATGGTCCGGCATTCCAATTTTCAAGTCCTGAACTGGTGATAACCAATTACCTTCTTAATTCGATAATACCATTAACAGATATTGCCACTGAACTTGATAAAGAATATCAGTTTATAGGACAGCAGGAGTCGATTTATTCTTACAAAGGTGAACTCTGGGGTGTCAATGTCTTTACGATGGTGTTTCTCCTGACAACTGTACCCAGTCTTTTGGAGAACTATGTCGGTACAACCGACCCGCCTAAAACCTGGGATGAATATCTGGAATATGCCCAAAAGATCTATGATCCAGATAATGATGTCTACGGTGTTGCACTTAGTGGTGCTGTTAATTTGCTGACCGCAGAACAGATCTATCCTTTTATGGCAGCTGTCAATTCACGGTTTTTTGATGATGATGGAAATGTAGTATTTGACAGTCCTGAAACAATCAGGGCTTTGAACATGTATAATGATCTCTATCAATATAATCCTCCAGGAGCCCAGAGCTGGAGTTGGGGAGAAATCGAACTAAATATAGAGGCAAAAAAAGCGGGCTTGACGACTTATTTCCCGTCGGTCCAAAGACGGTTTGCATTGGAGTTGGATAGTGATGACTATGCTGGTTTTGATCAACCATACCCACCCGACGGCAAACCTGGTACATTAACGTATCCGAATGAAATACACGTTTATAAATGGACCCAGGATAAACCAGGTCACCTGGAAGCTACTTATAACTTCATTAGATTTATTATGCGACCAGAGATCAATGCTATTTTAACCACATCAGAGCCTGGTGGTTTTTATCCGACAACGAGGGCAGCAATGAACGCTCCCGAATTCTGGAATGATCGAGTAGTATCACGATTTGAAGAAATGAATAAAGCAGCAATTAATGCTCTTAATTACGCAACTCTGTTTGGTTTTGAGAGCGGACGCTGGGTAAATCTGGGAATCGGAGATATCATCGGGGCGGATGTGTTGTCGCAGGTAGTAAACAAAATGGTTACTGGTGAAATGACAGCAGAAAAGGCAGCCGCCTGGGGTCAGGCCGAGATGGAAAAATATTCTAAACCTGTTCCTCGGAGTGAATGAATAAAAGCAATATGTAAAGCTATTAACAAAACGGCAGTTTCATTTCAAATGGAACTGCCGTATTAGGTTCGCATGCTGCTGCGCAGCAACCGAAACCATGAAAATAGATGCCTAGATAGTATAATTTAAGCTTTGGAGTAGCAGGAGCCACGACGAACCAGTGGTCGATTGTCTATGGTGCAGCGAAGCCCAAGAATTAGTTTGACCCGGATAGTCGCATGGAATCCAAAACTGTCGCCTCCCGCCCTGGGAGAGCACGCGCACTGGACTTACTTCTATGGCAGCCTTCGCCGGGTGCTCCTGACTCGTGCAGGCAAGGAGGGAACGAGGTGGAGGTTGTGTATCGCTTTTATGCGGGAATGGACTTGCACAAGAATAGCATAACGGTCAACCTGACGCGTCGCGGCGCGTTGGAGGGCAAGTAAGACCTGGAAGAGAGGGCTTCTAGATGATCCTGGTGAAAGCCAAGAACATTAAGAACGTGCCGGGGAGCAAGAGCGACCCGCAGGACTGCCAGTGGACCGCCCAGATGTTGCAGCATGGGCTGCCGAAAGTAGTTTTATCACCCCGGAACCTATTCGAGAGCTGCGAGACCTGATGCGGCAACGACGGTGGCGGCCGGGATGTGTCTATGGAGCAACGAAAGCGCTGGCAATTACCGAAGCGCCACCACCCGGTATAGCAATTCCTGGGTGCGCTCACTTCTGGTGGAGGCAGCCTGGGCGGCTTCTCACAAGAAGGGCAGCTACTTCCGAGAGCAATACCGGCGGCTGTGCATCCGATGGGGCAACGAGGGAGCCATGGTGGCCGTCGGTCACGATATCCTCACTGTCGTCTACCACGTCATGAAGAACAAGATTCCCTACCAGGAGCTGGCTGAGGACTTCTTCGACCGAATAAACCGCGACCGCCTCCGCCGATACCATACTAAGCATCTGGAATCCTTCGACTACCAAGTAGACCAGACCCTCGCGCCGGTTGTGGTATAGAGGAGGATTTTCATACTAGAAGGAAGTACTATAAATGAAAAAATATGGAAGTCCTAATCTGATCAAATATTTATATATTTCTCCAATATTTTCTTTGATAGGTATAGTTTTTTTGTATCCTTTGATCAGGGTAATTATGGCATCTTTTTATAATATCAGGCTTGGTGCCCTGGAAGGGACATTTGTTGGATTAGATAATTACCGGTTAATATTAAGTGACCCTGTTTTTTGGAGGAGTGTTAGAATCACACTAATCTGGACACTTTCCAGTGCAATAGTTCAAATATTAGTACCGACATTATTGGCTATTTATTTAAACCAGAAACTTAAAGGCATCCATTTTATAATGACAAGCATACTACTTCCATGGATTGTTCCTATGGTCGGGATGGCTGTCGCGATGAGGTGGATGTTGCTGCCCGGGGTCGGGATTTTCGACGAGATCTTAAAACACATAGGAAGACGTGTAGATTTCCTAGGTTCGCCTGATGCAGCTATGGCAACTCTTGTAATATTCAATTCCTGGAAATGGCTGCCATGGGGAGTCTTGTTGACACTTGCTGCTTTACAGACAATTCCTGAGGAACTATATGAAGCAGCCAGAGTGGATGGAGCTAATTTCTGGAGACTGCTCATCCATATAACTTTACCATTATTAGAGAAAATGGTTTGGTTCATTGGATTCTTAGTCTTGGTATGGAATTTTAATGCTTTCGATGTTATCTGGATTACTACGCGGGGAGGACCGGGCCAATCTATGCAAACACTTTCGGTGTTGATCTACAGAAGAGCGTTTAGGACATTTCGTCTTGGGGAAGGTTCAACTATAGCAACAATATGTGTATTAGGTCTGGCAACTATAGGTATTTTGTATTTCAAGTACCTTTCTCCTAAAGAAGAAATCTGAATAGTCAGACAGTAAGAGGAGTTGAATGTAATGGGTCGTAAAAAGATAAGGAAGATACTAACTCATATTTCAATTATACTTATACTACTCGTGATATTATTTCCTATGTTATTCATATTCGTATCATCTTTTAAAACTTTTGGAGAGTTAATAAAACAGGGTACCGGGTTTTTCCCTGAGAAACCTACCTTAAATAATTACAAATCTCTTATTTCTGCCCGGACACCCGTGAGGAATTTTCCTTTATTTCTGTTTAACAGTTTAAAAATTTCAATAGCAACTTCAATATCATGCGTTTTAATCGCTTCACTTGGTGGCTATGGTCTAGCTAGGTTTCGTTACCCGGGAGGGAATACATTGACGCAGGTAATGTTATTTATTTACGTTTTTCCCACTGTTCTGGTCCTTATTCCCATCTATAAAATATATTCAAATCTAAGATTGCTTGATAAACATATTGGGCTTATTATTATCTATTCCGCCTTGGCAGCACCATTCTGTACCTGGCTGTTGGCTTCTTTTTTTAAAAGCATACCAATAGAGTTGGAAGAAGCTGCTGCTATTGATGGAGCCAGCAGAACGGCTACATTCCTAAAGATTATTATTCCACTAGCTTCCTCAGGTATTTTAACTATTGGAGTATATTCTTTTGTAATGGCCTGGGGTGAATATATGTTTGCTTCCATTTTATTATCAAGTAATGCCAATAAAACAGTAGCTCTGGGACTGGCGAATCTAACAACAGAACAATATATTGAATGGGGGCCACTTTTAGCAGGATCCGTATTAATTATTCTGCCTGTGGTCATATTCTTCTTTCCTGTAGCGAGACATTTCATAAAAGGCGTGATGGCTGGCGCAGTAAAGCAATAAGTAAAAGCAATAAACATAATGTTCAATGCGCTGGATATTGATGAAAAGCACCAAGGCTTGTTACTATTTTGAAAAATAAGGGAAAGGAGGTTGGTTTATGTCAAGAGTAAATAAAATTAAGTCGATTGTCTCCGGAATATGTTTTGTGGTGTTTACTATTTTCAATATAATCGGTTGTGAAACAACAGAAAACGTAAAGGTTATATCCAGTCCTATCAAAAAGGTAGGTCTTTCACCTTCTGAAGACATAAGTGTTATTGTAAGAACTGATGAATATATTATGCCTGTTGCGGAATTAAGAACTACGAAAACTTACCCTGAAATAATTGAAATAGAAAACAAGTATATAAAAATATCTATAGTTCCACATAGAGGTCGTATTCTCTTTGACTATATTTTTAAATCAACTGGCAGTAATGAGTTCCATAGAAATGCAAAACCGATGCCGATATTAAAAAATAATGACTATGTTGTTGAATTCGGAGGATACTACCTTTCGCTTCCGTGGAATCCCAGGGACCGACAGCCTTATGACCTGGAGTACAAATTATTGCATGAAGGCCCCGATATCGTTGAGGTATATATGTGGGGCGAACATCCTGATAACAAAGCAGTTGGAGAAATATGGGTCACTGTCGAAAGGGATTCCTCTTTAGTACAAGTAAAGACAAAAATAAGTAGCAAGAGAGAAGACGCTCTAGATATCGGTTTTAATGATTTTACAATAATTGCTGCAGGCGGGGAACTGACTGACAATTGTAGTTTTGTAATCCCTACTTATGAAGTGACTATTGGGCGGAGCATTGATAACTGGATGGGCATAGAGGGAGAGAGAGTTTCCTGGCCTCAGACATGGAGTAACTGGAGTGATTTCAAGCATTTCGGATCGTTTAATGTATTGGCAGATAATATGTCAGGACCATTTAGCGCTGTTACAAATCATGATACAGGAGACACGCTTATAAAGCTGTGGAAACCGAATGATTTCTTTGATGGTATTCATATATGGTCATGGGGGAAAGACTATAAACACACCATCGGCGGAGAACCTACTGTGAATTATGAGAACTATAAGGACTCCTTATCAATACCTTCAAATGGGTCGATTGATTATGTTACTTATTTTTATGTTTTAAAGGACATGCAAGATGTGGCAATGGCGGACACTTTTTTTGCCGGGTGGATACAAACGGAAAAGCAATATTATGAAATTAGTAGTGACTCTACTTTGACAATACAATCACAACTGGGAAGCAGCAGAGATTATGAGAATATAGATCTAGTAGTTTCTTTGACCGATTTAGAAGGGAATATCTTAAATGAAATAGTTTCAGAGCCGGTCACAGCAGTATCACCCTCGCAAATATATAGCAGATCCTGGGAAATTAATCTTAATGGTTTAGGGATTGAATCGGGTAGATACATTTTCAAACTAGATATTCTTGATAGTAATAGTTCCTTGCTTTTTACAACATCGTCTCTATCGGTGTCGATTAAATAGTAATAAACATATTTAAGCTTTATGATACAACAATAAAAAAGATAGGGGATTAAACAAATGAGAGTTCTTGCTGTTGGAGCTCATCCTGATGATATTGAGTTCCTTTGCGGAGGGACATTAGCTATCTATAGCAAAAAAGGTTATGAAATATTCATGTGCCATGTTTGTGACGGTAATAAGGGGAGTTCCACTTACAGACCGGACGAATTGGCAAAAATTAGGAGAGAAGAAGCAATAAAATCAGCAAGAGTAATCGGAGCAACGTCCATCTGGGGCGAAATGTCTGATGGCGAAGTCGTATTGGACCTTAATTCTAGACTGAAGATAATTGATGTAATCAGGCAGGCAAATCCTGATCTAATAATAACGCACTCTCCCGATGATTATCACACAGACCACATAAATGTAAGCAGGTTGGTATTTGAAGCGTCTTATCTGGCAAATCTCGAACTATGGAAAACAGGTTATCCTCCAACTGATAGATTGCCATACCTCTATTATATGGACACTGAAGCCGGAATTGATTTCAATCCCTCTGAATATGTCGACATATCAGATGCCATCGACATTAAGATTAAAATGATGCTGGAAAACAAATCTCAAATCGAGTGGTTAAGGAAGGTACATAATTACGACGCTATCGAGGTAATAAAATTGATTGCAAGGTTCAGAGGGCTTCAGGCAGGGGTTAAATACGCAGAAGCATTTATACAGAAAAAGATGTGCCCACAGGGGCTTACTAAAAGGGTTTTACCTTAGTTGAACTGATAACTGGTGGTTTCGATAATCCGAGCTGGGCGGGTAGGTCGCCAAGAGCTGCATCTACGGGAAGATCGAGGCGGCGGGTATGTTTCCGCAGTTAGTCCACGCGCGTCGTGCGATGATGATGCTGGCCTCGGTGAACAAGACTGACAAACTCGACTGTCACGGGTTGAATCGTCTGCAGAGGACAGGGACGCTTCCTATGGTGTGGATTCCGCCAGCACAGATTCGGGCTCTACGAGATCTGCCGCGTACGCGCATGGTACTGAGTAAGGAGTGAACGCGACTGAAGAACCGCATTCATGCCACTCTGGCCAAGTACGGCATCACCATTGATGGGGCCAGCGATGCCTTCGTAAGCGAGGGCAGGAAGAACTGCAGATGAGCCTCAGTCTTCTCCCACCCCATAGTCGATTCTCCATCGAAAGGCTCCTGGAGATGCTGGAGCTGGTGCAAACGCAGATCGATCTTTTTGAGCAGGGGATGAAAGAGACCTTCGCCGCAAACCGGCAGTTGGATATTCTACAAACGCTACCGGGTATGAGGCTCATCCTCTCTGTGGTTATCCTCTTAGAAGCAGGAGACATCGGTCGGTTTCCCAGCGCCTCTCGGTCTGCTGCCTACTCAGGGACAACACCGAGGGTATATAGCTCTGGGGGGAAGACCTATTATGGACAGCTTCGACCGGATGTCAATCGATACCTCAAGTGGGGATTCATCGAAGTAGCGAACGTCATTTGTCTCACTCATCGTCTTCGACCTTTTCGCCACGTCAGTCGGCTATACTTGAGGATACGCCAGTGCAAGAGACACCAGAAGGCGGTAGGCGCTGTGGCCCGTCCTTTAGCGGAGGCTACGTATTGGTGGATTCTGAAAAAGGGGGAGGAATATCAGGAACCTCGAAGGAAGACGGTATCGTCCACGAAGGGATAAGCGCGTTCTTGGCATGAGCTCCTTCGGGAATCTCGGGTAGTGATTGCGACATCCCTTCGGGACATGATTATGCTGCGAAGACGGCTAAGATATGACTCCGGCGAAACCGGCGCGATATGAACTGCAGTGGGAGAACTATCTGGTATTGCAGGAGGTATAGGAACAAAAAACACTTGACTTACTAGCTTAAGGGCGAATTCCGAACCCCCGAGAAATCGGCCGATGTGCCCCTTCTCGCGGTTTTAAATCTCTCTGGCGTCGTATATATGATCTTCCTCCGCTCTCCCGCTCACGAAGACAACGCGGCTGTCATTGAAGTCTTGATCCAACCCAGACGAAACTTCAGTCCTTAAATTCCAGTCATCATATGTCCGCAGTACGTAGGTAATTGGAGAGTGATTCGGGAAAAGAACATTCAGTACCACCATTCTGGACTATCTCGTTTCGAGGCCTTCCCTGACTCGTCCAAATACTACGAACAACCACCGTTGAAAGATGTCGAAACTTATCTATAAAATCCGACCTATTCCTAACCTCAGGCCACTTCTCAAAGAAAGTATCCGGTGCGTTGATCAGCTTTCGTACCCCATCAACAACATCAATATCGTCGTGTGTTGTAATCGTAATGTGTACGACAATGGCATTCGACTCTCCCGATCTCATTTGACCCAACTTAACAAGTATGATATCGCCAAACTTACGATCCTATTCTGTGTGCGTATAAATTATTGGAAAGATCCCTGGCACGTATGATACCGAATCTGCCGGAGTTCCCTTACCAGTCCACGGTAACGCTCATAACATCTCTGAGAGAGGTCAACGGCCACGTCCGCTCTTCCCCGGGGGATATATCGTTAGCCAGTCTACGAACGTCTGTTACAATATCTTCGATGGCACCATCGAAGGCGTCTCGAAGATCATTGAATACGTCCAACGGATCGCGTAGGTCATCCCAATTCAGTTGGATATAGATCGGTAGATTTAGCTGTTTGACGCGTTTCCCAACCGTATCCTGCCATCGCCAGAAATCTGACATGCTAGATGTTTCGCTTATTCGGCAAATCTCGTAGTTCGCTACCGTTTTTCCTGAACTCAAAACCGTTAGATCAGGATATCACGTGGATGATGGTCCATACTTTTCGTATTCAACTTCAAGCTCCAGTCCGCATAGTAAACATGCCACCGCAAGTTCGCTGAACAAGTCGCGTTTGTCTTCATTCGTTGAAGCTGTCCTCCATTTCTTCCGTATCTTAGTTCTGTATTGTACGCAAAAGGCACGAAATCTATTTGACGCCTCGCACCAAGCCTGAAGGTGCCTAAGGAATACTGGATCAGAAGGATCGAGAATCCACTTACATATCGCTTCTGTTGTCAAATGCCTACACCTTTATGTCCCCGAATGTTTCGAGCCTTTGCGAACTCCGGCCAAGGACAACGCGAAGTGTAGGCCGTTATTGACCGCCGACAAAGGGGCAACTAACGCGAGCAATCGCCAGTGCCCGCGGTCTTCCATGGCGCCGGACTGCCGCAGCTAACTCGTAGTGCGTCCACATCCGAATGACTTTGATGATCTTCTCTTCTTCGAGAATCTGGTAGACTAACCGATGTTGTATATTGATCCTTCGAGAGAAGGCGCCTTCTAGATCACCAAGCAGTTTCTCGTAACGAGGAAGACCCTGATGGCGATTCTCCTCCAGGATCGTAAGGAGCTTGATCACGTTCTTCTTTAGCCCAGCCCGGGAGATCTTCTTGGCGTCTCGTTGCGCCTGTCCGGTAAACACTAAGCGGTAGCTCACCAGTTCACGTCTGAATCGCACTTGTCAACGGGGGTCGTGAGACCGTTACGGATAGAGTCTGTCATGCCGGGAATAGACAGAAGGTGCAGGGTTTCCTGAATGGCGTTCCAATCGTCTTCATTGACAAGAACCGCCGAGCTGTGTTTTCCGGTAATCGTGACTGGCTCGTGCGATTCGCCAACTTCCCTGATCAACTTATACAGATTCTTTCTTGCGTTGGTCGCATTTATAGCCGCCATCATTTGCCTCCGTACGGAATACCGTACGTTCAATATTGCCCGAAGTATCTAACATGACAACGTAGCCCAGGGCATCGGCCGAGGCAGCCTCGATTGATGACAACGGAGCCGACGCGGCCCGGGTGCATTGTAAAGGGAGTGTAATACTTCACCGAGCGTATGTCCCCTACGTGGTGGAGGAGATCGATGAGCGCTTCGTGACCGTCGGCTTGGGTCCCACTCTGGACGAGGCCACTTCCTGCGCTCGCAACGACACGATGGACCTGATCCATCGGAGGACTGGACGAAGCCTGAGCCAGGTCATCATGGTGATCAGCGCCGTGGGAGACCGTCTCTTCAGCTACACATTTCTACCCAACCTGTGTAGGTGCGCGGGGTCGGATATGGCCCGGATTCAGGCGGGGAGACTACGGAAAACCACCTCTGTGCTCCGTAACTCTTTTTCCAGTATACAGATGGACCTCACCCATCGGAGGAGCAGACGAAGCCTGAGCGAGGTCAGCATGGTGATCGGCGCCGTCGGAGACCGTCTCTTCAGCTACACATTTCTACCCAACCTGTGTAGGTGCGCGGGGTCGGATATGGCCCGGATTCAGGCGGGGAGACTACGGAAAACCACCTCTGTGCTCCGTAACTCCTTTTCCAGTATACAATTGAAATTCTTTCACGCAAAACAAATACATTGGCACATCTATTGCTTCTGTTCAATGGAAGGCAACGACGCGGGCCAGGCAGGAATACTGGATGGCGGCGTTGGCAGTGAATAGCGGGTACTGCAAGTGCCCGTCTATCACAAAAAAAACCATCATGTGAGGAGAGGAAAATGAAAGCAAGACGAATCGTCGTGCTGGCCCTCGTGCTCGTACTGGCGGGGATGACCGCAGCAGTCGCGGGGGGCAAGCAGGAGGCGGCCGGGGCCGACGGCTTCAGAGTAACCTTCATGGTTCACGACCTGGGCAATCCGTTCTGGGCGACCCAGGCGAAGGGCGCCACCGACATGGCCAAGGAGCTAGGCGTGCAGATGACGGTGATCGACCTGCAGGTTGACGCTGCCAAAGAGATCAGCACTTGGGAAAACCTGATCACCTCGAAGGTGGACGGGATCATGATTTCCTGCGTGGATGAAAAAGCCAGCCAGGAGTACTGCAAGAAGGCCCAAGCGGAGGGTATCAAGGTGATGGCCGCTGTCCATCCCCTAGATGGCGCGGACGGGTCTCTGTACAACGACGAGTTCCACTACGGCTATCTCGCCGGTGTGGAGGCTGGAAAGTTCATCAAAGAGAAACTGGGTGGTAAGGCCAAGTTCGCTTTGCTGGCCGCAGACTGCACCCCCTTCGTCATCCCGAGAACCGATGGTATCCGAGACGGAATACTCTCGGAGGCGCCTAATGCGGTGTGCGTGGGACGTCAGGATGCCTTTCAGACCGACAAAGGCATGGCCGTCACCGAATCACTGTTGCAGGCTCATCCGGACCTTGCCGTCATAGGCTGCCTCAACGATGACGGCGCCCTCGGGGCGTACGAAGCCATGGCGGCGGCCGGCAAGAATCCGGACCTGGTGTGTATCACCGGAACCGACGGTATCGCCCAGGCGCTGGAGAAAATCAAGGAAGGAACGATGTTCAGGGCTTCGGTTTCCATGGCTCCCTATGAATCAGGCAGTCAGGAAATGGAAATACTCTGGAAGCTCATGTCCGGTGAACCCTGCGAGCCGCACCAGAAGATCGCAAACGAAGCGATCACCGTGGCCAACGTAGACAAGTACCTGAAGTAGTGGATCGAAATCCCTCCCGACAACGTTCGGGAGGGATTTTGCTTTCCGTAGCCGATAATGAGAGGGCAAGGAATGGAAGCGATACTGTCCGTCCGCAACCTTGTCAAACGGTATCCCGGCGTTACAGCCCTGGATCAGGTAAGCCTGGACTTCTATCCGGCGGAAGTGCATGCCATTTGTGGTGAGAACGGCGCCGGGAAATCTACGCTCATCAAGGTCATTACCGGCGCCATCAAGGCGGACGAAGGGGTCATCGAGATTGAGGGCGTTCCGCGAAAGGGATACTCCCCGCACGATGCCATGTACAGCTTCGGAATCAGCGCCATTTACCAGGAGTTCAACCTGGTACCTTTTCTCTCCATAGCGGAGAACATCTTCCTCGGCAACGAACCCATGCGCAACGGATTTCTCGATACCCGCACCATGAACAGTAGGTCTTCGGAGCTTCTCGAGTCACTCGGCGTAAGCCTGAATCCCCGGAAAACCGTCAAATCTCTCACGGTTGCCTATCAGCAGATAGTGGAGATAGCCAAAGCGATTTCGCACAACGCGAAAGTGCTGATCATGGACGAACCTTCGGCACCACTTACGACCAACGAGGTCGAGAAGATGTTCGACCTGGTGCGGAACCTCAAGGCAAGAGGTGTGCTCGTCATCTACATCTCCCACAGGCTCTCGGAGATCTTCGAACTGTCCGACAGGGTTTCAGTGTTCAGGGACGGCAGGCACATCAAGACGATGGACACCGCGACAACCGACAAGAAGGGACTCATTAGCTTGATGGTAGGCAGAGAACTGTTGGAAAGCTACCCGAAAAGAGCTGAAGCTAGTGCGGAGGTCCTCCTGGAAGTGCAGAACCTGTCTACGCCGTCGCTGTTAAGGAACATCAGTTTCTCGCTGCGGAAAGGTGAGGTTCTCGGCTTTGGAGGGCTCGTGGGAGCCGGCAGAACGGAACTGGCCACGGCGATATTTGGGGCGGATCCCCTATCCGAAGGCAGCATTCGCATCCGGGGAAAAGAGGTAAAGATCGATCATCCGAATCGGGCCGTGAGGCTCAAGATAGGACTTATCCCGGAAGACAGGAAGCGCCACGGAATCATCTCCGAGCTCTCGGTAATGGAGAACATCGCCTACAGCTCGTTCAATCAAGTGAGCCGGGCCGGCATCATCGTCAACAGGCTTCTGAGAGCGTCCGGAGAGAAGTACAGAGTCCTCTTGCGCATCGCAACTCCCAATCTCGGCAAGAAAGTGAAAGAGCTTTCCGGAGGAAACCAGCAGAAGGTGGTCCTGGCAAGGTGGCTGGCAACGAACTGCGACCTGCTTATCTTTGACGAACCCACACGTGGTATCGACGTAGGCGCGAAACAGGAAATCTATGAGCTCATCACGCAGCTCGCGGCGCAGGGAAAGGGAATCATCCTGATCTCCTCGGAGATGCCTGAGCTCCTGGGCATGTCGGACAGGATCATAGTCATGCACGAGGGTCGCATTATGGGTGAACTCTCCAAGCAAGAGGCAACCCAAAACAAGGTCCTTCATCTTGCATCCGGCGAGGTAATAACATGATCAAGAAAATAGCGTTCCTGAAGAAATACGCGATTCTCGGCGTGCTGTTGGCGCTGATCGTGTTTTTCTCTGCTGTCAGCCGATCTTTTCTAACCACGGGGAATCTCCTGACAGTGGCGCGGCAAGTGGCAATGCTCGGCATTTCCGCTGTGGGCATGACCTGCGTTATCCTCACCGCGGGCATCGATCTTTCGGTGGGTTCGGTCATGGGGATAACCGGCATAATCGCCGCCCTTCTCATGACGGAGGGGGGGTTCTCCATACTTCCCGCGGTGCTGATAACTCTTGTCATAGCCGCGGGAATCGGATTGATCAACGGCCTGTTCGTGGCGTACGTGCGTGTTCCCGCCCTGATCACCACCCTGGCGATGATGACCATCTTGCGAGGCCTTTGCTACGTTCTCTGCGACGGTATGCCGGTTTGGGGGTTGCCGGAATCCTTCAAGCGCCTGGGTCAGGGATACCTTGGACCCATACCTGTTCCGGTTCTGATCATGTTCGGTGTGTTTGCAGTGGGATGGGTCTTCTTGAACAAAACCAGAAATGGCCGCTACATCTACGGTCTCGGCGGCAACAGAGAGGCCGTGCGCCTGTCGGGCGTGTACACGGCACGCATCGAAACCCTGGTCTACGTATTGTCCGGCTTCCTCACCGGACTGGCCGGTATCATCATGCTGTCCCGGATCAACACGGGCCAGCCGAAGATCGGTACCGGTTACGAGCTGGACGTGATCACCGCCGTCGTCCTGGGAGGTGTCAGCATCATGGGCGGCGAAGGTTCCCTGTTGGGCGTGCTCGCTGGCGTCCTGATCGCAGGGGTGCTTGCCAATGGGATGATTCTGATGGATGTAAGCGAATACTACCAACAGATAACCAAAGGGCTGGTGCTGCTTGCTGCGGTTACTTTCGATACCCTGGCAAAACGAAAAGGTATCACTGCGAGAGGGTCGGATAAGTAAGATAAGAACGGTTAATCGCCCGGATTGTGGTGCAAGTCTGTCAGACCGCCTGGTAGGTTGGGCCACTGTTGGTTTCGTAGTGCAATTGGGGCTTGAGCGGAGCGCCGTGCACAAGAGGCGTTCTCATGACCCTCCGTCGGATCAACTGAAGGCAGAAAACAAGCTTCCGAGCGGCGGCGCTGCGGGGATCGTGTGCAGAGCGACTCCCCGGAGCAGACACGGAGACAGATTACTGGTTCAACGAAGCTGGGTCGAACCCCGACATGGTACAACAATCACGAAGACTTCAGAGTACCTTCCAATCTAGTTCAATTGGTGCGTAATTTACTATACGATAAAACGACTCCAGGATATCTCCGCACGGTGTGTCGGTACTTCTTGGCCAAACGTGGTACAATAACCGATCTTGACTTGTTCATGACTCAATATCCTGACATAAGCGATCCGCAAGAGCAATGTGAGACCATCTGTTCGTTATCCAGGCTTGAGCCCGGAAGAGGAAACTCATTTCTTGGACGATGCCAATCAGATGGTGAGTTTCACCGTCGTGCTGCAATGCTGGCTAGGTGCGACTTAGTTTAAGCAAAGCATCCGCCGAGACTGCACTAGAGGCGAATTTTCCGACTGTAAAATTCGCACCTTGGGCGAAATTGCATAGCGCATAACCCTGGCCTTAGGCCGCATTAGCTGCTCGAGTTATTCCGAAAGAACTCCGCCACCGAAGCTTTAGCGATGTTCCCTTCAGCAACTCCGAGTACAATTCGTTCAAACTCTTCTTCATCGGCTTCTATCTCGACGTCATTTAGGGAGAGAAAAACCAACGACGCCACTGCTCCTGTCCGCTTGTTGCCATTGATAAAGGGATGGTTTTGGGTGATATGGAACAGATAGGCAGCGGCCATCTCAAACAGATCCGTGTGTAAATAGCGACCGCCGAAACCAGCTGCCGGCACAGCCATGGCAGATTGCAGAAGGCCTAGGTCGCGAATACCCGGATCCCCGCCGTATCGCTCGATCTGATCGCGATGGATTTCTATAACTTCACCCAGCGTAAGAAAAACAGGATCTTCGACGATCATTCAGCCAATCGTTTCAGCGCACGCCCGTACTTTCTGTTTGCTGAACTAAGAGCTTTCGTGAACTTATCCCGATGTGCGTTATCTCGTACCGGTGAAATCACAAGGACTTGTCCGTCCGTCGAAATCTCTAGTAGGGTATCTGCATCAATATTTAGCAGATTGAGTACTGCCCGATCGATCACAACCGCCAGGCTATTCCCATGTTTTGTCAGTTTCTTAATCATGACCTTTCCTCTAACTGATCAACCAATGTATACACAATGTACTACTATGGTTACTCAAATGTCAACATATGTAAAAACCGTATTCGCTAAAGCACACCCCGTGGGGCACTTGC
>Ga0315553_10000404_pt1 | contig 38799 bp, 35 predicted proteins | sample SalMarSW160140MG_FD_203099 | JGI IMG/M metagenome (GOLD analysis project Ga0315553, IMG submission 203099) | Salt marsh sediment microbial communities from the Plum Island Ecosystem LTER, Massachusetts, United States - Salt Marsh Sediment SW1601-40 ... | reverse complement strand
TATCACCTTTTTCAGTGCGAAATATTCCTTCTTTGGGGACATGAATAAGGTTAATAAATATAAGCAATAATTTACTGAAGAAGCAGCAGCTAAATATGAAAAGAAACGAAAATGCTATCAATAAAACAGGTAAAAACAATAATTTGATAACCCAAGGTACTGGACTAATAGTATAATTATACCATAGGGTAGCTACTACTAAACCGCTAAACCAGAATATTGGGATATACACAACTAAAAATTTCAAACTTACTCTATTTATTGCTGAGCTTGTTGTAAAGTCTATAATAAATTCTGAGTCCTCATCCGTGTCATCATCTTCCTTAACAACTTTTTGCTCATCTTTTTCTTCTTCTGTCATTTTATTTCACATATGTCTTTAATTTAGTTTTTCTTTATTGTTTATTTCTTCTTTATTTGAACTGTTGAGTTTCGCGTTTACTTGCCTAATTCTTAGTTCTTCTGCCCTATTCAAGTCATCTTCACTAACTTTTATGTATTCCATTAGCTTCTTTTTGAAGATCCGCCTAAAAGGGATACCATAATAGTAATTATTTCCCTTAGTTGTATTAAATTTTGTTGCTGCAGCCATTGGCAATAAATAAGAATGTTCGCTTAACTCGCACCCAGGAGCTATGGTATTAAAACCTCCGAGCGTTGCATTATCTTTTACTGTTACTTTAAAATAGACGATGTTACCAAAAATACCTTCAACAACATGAGAAGCTAATATGGAATTCACTCCAATATAACAATTTCTTCCAACATCAATATGTCTATCATTACCTACAGATTCTTCAAGGGTGGATCCGCTTCCAATTTTGCTTGATTTAACAAAGTTAAAAAACCAATTTGCCAACCAAGGGAAAATTCCTTTCATGAAAGCATTCTTGCCGTATTTAATCATAAAACTTCTGTAGTGGTAGTAATCTGCTGTTTTTGAAAGAATATCACGAGGAATTATCCCGTCTTTAGTCGGAGATCTCTTCTCTGTAAATCTCCATGAAATTCGTGTAAAAATTCCTAAGAAAAATAGGTGAGATAAATAGAAGAAAACAACTACAAGTGGGAGGGTTAAAAAAATAATCAAAGAATCAAAACTAGTGAGTATAACAATAAAACTGTCTACCTCTAAGAATAAGGGTTTTAAAATTAAGAAAAGGTAAAACATTAGAGCTATGACTGGCGCTAAATAAGAACCTATATAAATAAAAAAGAAGAAGGCTATGTATTTCTGATACTGGAATTGAACTATTTCCCGTTGAAGTTCAGGTCCAGAATCACTTGTATCTTCAATCAAAATCTAATAAATTCCTCTCCATTTCAATTAAAATATTACTAAATCGCTCAATTTAGTCTTTCTAATTTTTTTTTTTCTTGTTTAATTCTTAATTCTTCAGCTCGAGATAAATCCTGTTCACTCACTTTTAAGTAATCCATAACCTTTTTCTTAAAAATACGACGTAAGGGCATGCCAAAGTAATAATTATCTCCTTTAGTTGTATTATGTTTTGTTGCAGCCGCCATTGGTAAAAGGTATGAGTTATCGCTTAGCTCACATCCAGGTGCAATATTGTTAAATCCTCCGAGCGTGGTGTTTTCTCCCAATTTGATTTCGAAATAGACGATATTGCCAAATATTCCTTCAACAAAGTGAGAGGATAATGCAGAATTGCAACCAACATAGCAATTTTTTCCGACATTTATATTTTTATCTGTAACAACGGATTCTTCTAATGTAGAGCCCCTTTTAATAATTCCAGTTCCCACATAATTAAAGAACCAGGGTGCCAGCCACGGGAACACTCCTTTCATAAATGCGTTTTTTCCATATTTTATCATAAATGATCTTATATGGTAATAATTAGCTGTTTTGGAAGGGATATTTCGTGGAATTATACCATCTTTCGTCGGGCTTCTTTTCTCAGTTAATCTCCAGAAAATTCGAGTTATCAATCCTGTGATAAATAAGCGAGATAAATAACTAACCATAATAACTAAAGGTAAAGCTAAAAAAGCCAATAATGATTTAAGATTAGTGAATATCGTAATGAGGTTATCTACTAACAAGACATTTGGAATAAATATAAAAATAATATAACTCAGAAAAATGACTCCAGAGACGATATAAGATAAGTAATAAATTATAAAGAGTATGCTCAAATACCAATGAAATTGGAGTTTAATTTTTTCTTTAGTGACTTCTTCTTTTGATTCTTTAGAGTCAGCAGAATCTAATTCTTCAACTTCAACAGTCATAATTTTGATGGTTTCTTAGATTATCATTTATTTTAAAAAATCTTAAGTCATAAACTAATTAAAATCTAACGGATTTAAAAAGGAAGAGGTTTAATTATTAATTTAAACAATGGGAAAACATTTAAAAATTAATCTTTGTAAAGATTTTGGCAAATCTGCTTAGAAACTGAAATTATTCTATCTGAAAATGATCTATTCTTGATTATTAAGGACTTTGAGACAAATCTAAAGAAAGATAAAATTGTTAAATTAAATAATGAGGGATTTTGTCAAATCATTAAAGTAGAAGGGCATTGTATTTTTTAGATATAAAGACCAAACTATGTAAAATCTACGAACTACATCAAAAAGGATGTATATATTATCCTTTAATCCATGATTTGGATAAAAAATGATGTGGATTTGATACTAATTGCCCAAGAATTGACAAGTTTCGATTGGGCTTTGAGAAAGAAAAATCCCTTTATAAGAAGCTTAAATATTTTCGTGACACTGAAATAGAAATATGATATAACAGAATTTTATAAGATTCTTCTTTTCACATATTTGTTTGATAAAAAAATAATAAAATTCACCTATAACAAAAAAATTCATTTACCTATTCTCGTTATAATTCATAATCAGAATCATTATAATTCTAATTTGGTTTTATTCCATTAAAATATTGAGAGAAAATGAATAAAAAATTATTAAAGTGGGAAATTTTTGGTGCCATTTTTATTAGCATTGTAGGAGCATTATTCCATTTTATGTTTGAGTGGTTAGGGAGTTGGCCTCCCATAGGTGGTATCTTTCCGGTAAATGAGAGCGTATGGGAGCACTTGAAGTTACCATACTGGCCATTAATAATCTACTCTTTATTAGAACTTAAATTTATCAAAGTAGATTCAAATAATTTGATATTTGCAAAGACCTTAGCCATTTCAATTGATTTAAGTGTAATATTAATAACCTTTTATACTTACACAGCTATTCTAGGAGTTGAACTATTAATAATTGATATCCTAAGTTTTATTATCGGAGTTTTTATTGGTCAATATGTAAGTGCTAAAGTTATGTCATTAGGAGAGAAGGCTAAATGGGTTAGTTATGTTTCTTGGATAATATTCATAACATTAGGTTTATTATTTATAATTTTCACATATTTTCCTCCAAACCTCCCAATTTTCTTAGATTCTGAAAGTGGAATGTATGGAATAATATGAATGGTTTAAACTACAGTTTAAAAAAACATGTTTTCTTTTATTTTTATTGTTGAAAATGCCTATATTCGATATCGATAAAAAAATCCAGAAAATAATTAATGAATTATATTCTGAACTCCATACAATTAAATGGAGTAATTGGTTAAACATTAATTCAAAACAAGACTACTTGAATCAAGTTTTGAAAAACTCAGGTCTTGATAATGTGGAAGACATTTTTGCAAAAATCAAAAGTGAAAAAATTAAATCTAGCAGTTTTTCCATCAGTTTAGAGACTTTACTGAATCAAGCTCCAAATGGAGAGCCTTTCATAATATGTCACACATCGGGAACAACAGATAGTAGATTATCTGCATTAAAATGGTATCAAATGACTTTTTCAAATGTAAAGAGACACTGGGCTCCTGGTATGAAAGCTATATTCGAATCGAGTGGCTTAAAAAAAACCAATTCTGCGGTTATTTTTGTCCCCTCAAGATTAGAATTTGATGGACTTAAAGAAGTAAATGGGAAAAAATACATCTCTTTGTATTCATCTGAATTTTCACAGAGAATTATGTTATCAATGATTAAACCACATTCGTATTCATTTTTCGAATATAAAAATGCTACAAATATAGATGTAATTTCTAAAATTTTAAATTTAGAAGATATCGCAGTTTTGTCTGCTCCTGCTACAACGATATTGAAGTGGGCAGACATCAATAAATTTAAGACAGCGATTAATAGGTCTGTTAAATCAATCAATGATATTAACGATCCTCAATTAGAAAGTTTATTAAAAATAATAAAAACCAATAGTTTAACGAATGCTGCAGAAATAATACAATTGAAATTGTCTGAAAAATTGAGAAATGCTACTATTGTATTCAGTATTAGTTCACTTTCAGAGAAAGATTGGATATTAATAAGAAAGTTTATGAACTGGAAGAAAGGGTCTGAAAAGTTCACAAACTTATATGTAGCATCAGAAGTAGGAGCAATAGCATCGAGTTTGGGCAATTTTGAGATTTCAAGATTAAACCAAATGTATATTCTACCTCTTTCATTGCCCGTTTTAGAAAAAAAAGGAAATAAAGAAATAATATCATATTCTAAAGAAAAAATGGGAAGGCTTTTGATGACTAGAATGGAGAAAAATAATCCATTAGTTAATATTGATACTGGTGATGTTATTAATATCAAATCCCAAGAAGGAATTCCTCTCATTGATGGAAATATTTTAAGAGATAGTTTTGTATTAAATTATCCCATAATAATTTCTCAAAAAATTGATCTCCCTCAAAAATACGAGGTTTTGGTTGGAGATTATTTTAACATTCCTGGTTTTAAGTTTCGTAAACCTCGTGAAATTTTAGAATGTATAAATGATGTGTATTATAATTTAATTGACTCCCTCTTATTATTAATGAGTAAGGGCAATTTAGAAGGAAAAACGCTATATTTACCCCTCTTTAATAATTCTCTATCCTTAGATAATCCTGAAATTATAGAATGTATCAGAGATAAATTCAAAGATAATCTACCAATAAAGTTGGAATTTATATCTGAAAAACCTGTAACTTTCATTGAAGATCGATCAGTTATGACAAAAAAAGTAAGAACTGGTAAAATTCCTAAAGGAATTCTCAAAAAATGGCCCTTATATGTTATAAAATATTCAAAATAATAAAAAAAATTCTTATCCATAAAAAAAATATCTTATCGAGTTGTCTTTCTTTAAAGTACCAACAATAAATACTAAGAACATAATAAGAAATAACTCTAATATTGAATGGAGTATCTCAAATATCAAATTCGATTCACCATTCATACTATACAAATATTTACTGATTATTAAGTGTCCACGTGAAATAAATTTAATATTTATTAAATAAGTTGATTTTATAAAATCAATAATCTTTTTTTTCCTTAAATAAAATCAATTTATTAATATCTCGACATAATTTCGACATTAAAAAATAATGACTTTTTGAATCTAACTAGATATAATTTAATGTATAAATAATCCATTATCATATGAGATTGACTAAAATAATAGTTCATAAGATTCATCAATCACTTAATATATTTCAAAGAATAATTATATATTGTATTAAAACTTTAAATTAAAATTAGGTTAAGGCATATAAAACATCAATTAGTTAAAAAACCCGATAAAATTAAAAGGCATTTTTTGTGATCAAATTTGGAGGAATAGAATGACCGATAATTCGTTTTCGTTAGTAGATTTATATCCTAAGCATGTAATTAACTCTAAAGGTGAAAAAAAAGAGTTTGATGTTTCCAGTATTGCTAAGGTTTTAAATAAGGAAACAGGGCTTGACATACACATCGCAGAGAAAGTTACAGAGGATGTCGTGCGTAAAATAATTGGACTTGGTATTGATGAAATAACTACTAACCACATAAGGGAATTAGTGTGTGTAGAACTAACTCAACGAGGTTTGAATAAATATCGAAATTTATTTGCTCGTGCTATCAATTTAGAAAGCATCTCATTTAAATTAGACGAAGATTTTATTAATAAAATCAAAGGGAAACAACCAGATTGGGGGCCATTAGGATACATTACATATAAAAGAACATATGCCCGATTTATTGAAAAAGAAGGGAGGAAAGAGGAGTTTTGGGAAACTATTAGAAGGGTCGTTGAAGGTTGCTATTCGATACAAAAGGAACATTGTATGACGTTAAGCCTGCCTTGGAGCGATTCAAAAGCTCAAAGATCAGCTCAGACCATGTACCAGAAAATATGGGATTTTAAGTTCTTACCTCCTGGAAGAGGTCTTTGGATGATGGGCACTGAATTTATTGCCCGGCATGGGTCAATGTCGTTGAATAATTGTGGCTTTGCTTCTACTGAAGATATTGATTTGAAATACTCAAAAGCATTCGAGTTTGTAATGGATGCTCTAATGTTAGGTGTTGGTGTAGGGTTCGATACAAAAGGTGCGGGAAAAATAACTATTAAGAAACCTCAAGAAGGTACTGCTGATATTAAGATTCCTGACAGTAGAGAAGGTTGGGTAGAAGCACTTCGAATAGTTCTAGAAGCGTTTTTTTTAGGGAAACAGCTCCCTGTTTTTGATTATAGCTTAATAAGATCTGCGGGTGAACCCATTCGAGGTTTTGGAGGAATTGCTAGCGGTCCAGCTCCATTAAAGGAAATGCTAGAAAGCGTTCAGAAAATTCTTGAGGCTAAAATAAGTAAACATATAACTTCCATCGATATTTTAGACATCATGAATTTAATTGGAAAATGTGTCGTAGCAGGAAATGTTAGGAGGAGCGCTGAAATTGCTCTTGGAGATGCTACTGATTTGGATTTCATAACCTCTAAACAAGACGAAAAAAAACTTTATTCTCATCGATGGGCAAGTAATAATAGTGTTTTTGCTGTTAAGGGATTAGATTATTCCTTTATTGCTGATCAAATTGCAGTAAATGGAGAACCTGGAATTTTTTGGTTGGATAACGCAAAGGCGTATTCCCGAATGGGAGATAAGCCAGATTATAAAGATAAGAAAGCTGCTGGCGTAAATCCTTGTGGAGAACAGACACTCGAAAGCTTCGAACTTTGTTGCCTTGTAGAAAGCTTTCCATCACGCCACGATTCGTATGAGGAGTTTCAAGAGACATTGAAGTTCGCTTATCTCTATTCTAAGTCCGTAACCCTCGTTAACACTCATTGGCAAGAAACCAACGCAGTAATGCTTAAAAATAGAAGAATGGGAATTTCACAAACAGGAATAATTGAGGCTTTTGTTAAAAACGGCAGGAGAACAATGTTGGAATGGTCTAATAAAGGATATGAATATCTTCAGGCTTTAGACGAACAATATTCTGGTTGGCTTTGCATTCCAAAAAGTATTAAAATAACAACTGTTAAACCGAGTGGAACGGTAAGCCTCCTTCCAGGTGTCCCTCCTGGAATCCATTACCCTCATTCTGAGTATTATATTAGACGGATACGTATTTCTAAGAATTCAGACTTGATAACACCTATAAAGAAGGCAGGATATTTTGTTGAAGATGATCTTTATTCCCCCAATACCATTGTAGTAGAATTTCCTGTACACGAAAAATATTTCGTTCGTTCTAAAAATGATGTTTCTATATGGGAGCAAGCACAAAATGCAGCAGATTATCAGAAATATTGGTCTGACAACCAAGTGTCTATTACAATTACATTTCAGCAACATGAAGCAGATCAGATCAAACATGTTCTTGAATGCTTTGAAGATAAGCTAAAAAGCGCGAGTTTCTTGCCAATAAAAGAGCACGGATACAAACAGGCGCCTTACGAAGAAATTTCGCAGGAGAAATACGAAGAAATGATTTCTAAAATAAAACCTTTATTTTTAGATGAAACAAAAGATAGGGCAATCGGCGAGAAATTTTGTGATACAGATCGGTGCACTTTTGAACCTTAACTTCAACTTATTTTGAATTTATTTTAGTATAAAGTGAATAAAATTTTTAACCGCAAATCATATTATTATTACTAAGAAATTTTATTTATAAAAAAAGATTCTAATCAAAAGTGATTATTTATGGAACAAGATCCAGAAGAAGATAAGAAAACTATTAAAAAACGCGAGAAAGCAAGAACTACTCCCACAAAGAAGAAGGCAACATCTAAGAAAGAAGCAACAATAAAACCAGGCGATCTTCCTAAAACACCTTCTAAAAAAATTGTTTTTAAAAAAATGAAAATTAATTTTTGGAGGACTCGGCTACACGATGAGGAGTTAGGAGTACATCAGCAATTAAAGTATACTGCGAAAACGCGATGGTTCTCTAAAAGTTTTGATATCGAAGGTGTCATATCAATTGACGGTGAAAAGAAGAGTATTATTGCTTTTAATAAAGAACAATGGGAAGAAAGCCCACTCGAGGAAAAGAGGCTTGTTTGCAGATATTTTACCATAATGGAAGAAACTATGGATTCTAAAGCCAAGGGTGGGAACTTTAAAGGAGGTGTTGAGCTAAGCATAACTCATTCTCTTATTCAAAGTTATGAAATAAAACACCCAGCTCCAGTTTTCTACGCTCAAATTCCAGGTGTTAAAGTTTTAGTTCGATTCGTGAGGGGTTGGAGATTCATTGGTACTCGTTGGACATTCCCTCTCCTTCCAGAAGAAAAAGATGATAAACTTCAAATGATCTTAGCTAAAGGAGTTGTTGGTCCGGGCAGAAATTATAAAATGTATCTCGGTAAGAAATTAATTGCAAGAGTTGACGGGCACCCTATACAAAAAGAATACGAAATTGAAATATACGACGAAGATTACGCTAAAGATAAAACTTTCATGCGGTATATGATTTTGTTTGGATGTGCATGTAATTTTATGGACGGTGCTAAGAAAATTATTAAGAGCTTATATAAAAAGATGAAATCTACCGGTACTTCTGATTACAAGCCGCCTAAGAGTGAAATGGACCTATTCCGCAACCCAAGAATGATGAGGCGTTAACTTTTACAGTATTTAGAGATGTCTGATAATCTTCAAGATTATTGATAAAAAAAATAATTTTAAAAAATTTTTTTATTTCTTAATTTTTTAGGAAAGCATACTTCTTTTCCAACTTATATATCCTTTCGTTTCTTTTCCTCGATAAATAGCTTTTTTACCCGTTTGTTTGTTGTATAGTTTTTGGAGAGTTTCTTCATCGGCTCCTTTTAATTCGTCTCTCTTTATTTCTTCTTCGACTTCATATTCCTCTTCTATTCGTTTAACGCGTTTAAGTACTGCGAATACTCCATGATTCCAAAGTGCAAATCCTAAGTATACAAGAACTACGATTATGAAGAAGACGACTCCAACAAATAGAACCCATTCTCCGGGATTAAAATGATCCCAAATATAGCTGATCATATATGCTACAAAACTCCAAAAAATTGATGGTAAAATTACTAATGCGAGAGTAATTAGAAACAAGTATACGCTAACGAGAGTCACTGCTATTAAGAGTCTAAGAGTAGTGTAATCTTCGTATTTTTTAGCTAGCACTCTGTCCTTGAATAATCGTTGGCATAGCTTTAATATTCCTCCTCTGAATAACACATAGAAAAGTACAAGTAAGAAAAGATGGAGGACTATTATTCCAACAATAATAAGAGCCCCAGCACCTAGCCCCCAACTAACAACTATATCCCATCTGCCTGTTTCTACTAACCACCCTATTATTGTTAACCATATACCTAAAATCGTTATAGCAGAAGCTAAGATTATCGAGTAATAAATCAATTTAGCAATGCGTAAATCCCATGTACTATACTGATCTAATGGATCAGGCGCTCTCGTAGGTTCTTTTCGAGCTTTTCTTGGCATTTTCAATTCCTCTTATTATATTAGATTTTCAAATTTTATTATAATATTTCTATTTTAGTTTATTTGAATAGTTTACTTATTTAAATATTATGTGATTGATAAGATCCTAAAAATTGAAATTAATAAGGCGTTTTCAGAGTTGAATGGCAATATGGACACTTACTAATCCCCGCATCGATGTCCTCACCACAATAAGGGCAAAATTTCTGTTCTTTTTCAGCTTCTTCTGAGACTTCTAATGACGCATCTTTTTCTGATTTAATTTTCTTCTCCTTAGCTTTACCAGCTTTTTTAAGGACTCTTTCCCTTTGAGTCAAGGGTTCCTTTTCTTCTTCTGGTTTTGCATGTGGTTTGCTTGAAAATTCTACTTTTGATCGACATGTAGGACAATGTATCTTCTTCCTATTCGCATAAACAATAGCATAAATTATCAAAGCGACTCCGACCGTCGCTATTGATAAAATAACCCAGATTACTTTTTGAAATGTCTCCATTGGCTTTCTAGCAGGGTTATCTACTTCTTTATCACAAATCTTGCAGTATGCGTATTTTGTCATAATCCACTTGTTAATTAAAATCTCTTAATTCTAATAATAGAATGTTTTAATTAAAAGAATTTCCTTTATATCACGATTTTCGATAAAATTCTATTTTACGAAATATATGTACATGCATAATTCCTCAGATCTCATAAATTTTTTATATACTTTTCATTTTTGTATTTAAAAACCCACTAAAATTTCGCTAAAGTATGGAAAAGAATTCTTTTTATATCGAAACATACGGTTGCACTTCTAATAAGTCAGACTCATACATTATCTCAAGCGTCTTATATAAATCTGGATACAACTCGTCTACGATTGAAGAAGCAGAGTTTGTAATAATTAATACATGCGCTGTGAAACAGCAAACTGAAAATAAAATCAAATCTCGTTTGAGTGAACTATATAATAGTTTTAAGAACGATACAAATAAGCACTTTATTGTAGCGGGGTGTTTACCTCATATTGAACCCAAATATTTAGATGTCGTTAAAAATTTAATACCTAATTTCTCAGCAATTATCGGTCTTGATAATTTAAACGATCTTCCATTAATTTTTGAAGAAATTAAATCTGGGAAAACCAATCTCATTTATAAATCAAAAGATTCAATCGATAAATCTGAATTCTTAATTGATTACCCTAAAGGAAAAATAACGGGAATAGTTCCAATATCTGAAGGTTGTTTAGGTTCTTGTACATACTGCTGTGTTAAAAACGCAAGAGGAAAATTATTCTGCTATAATCCAGATAATATCTTAGATAATGTAAAACATCAACTAAAGCAAGGTATTAAACAAATTTATTTAACTTCTCAAGATTGTAGTGTATATCAATATGACAATACTAATTTAGGGGACTTAGTTCGAAACATTGTAAATCTTGACTATAAATTCTTTTTAAGAATTGGAATGATAAATCCGAGTTTCTTAGTCAAAAATTTCGACCAGTTAATCTCAATTTTCAAACATGAAAAAGTATATCAATTCCTACATGTCCCTATTCAGTCTGGAAGTGATGCTGTTCTCAAAAAAATGAAACGTACGTATAAAATTACGAAGGTCTTAGAAAACTTAAAGATTTTAAGAGAGAAAGTTCCCAATCTTACTATATCAACGGATATCATATGTGGTTTTCCAGGAGAATCTGAAGAAGAATTCGATGAAACAATAAAGTTAATTGAATGGCTTAAACCTGAAATTCTCAATATTTCAAAATATACACCTCGACCAGGAACTATGGCTAAAAATATGAACCAAGTTGATAGTAGAGTAATAAAAGAGAGATCAATTCGGTTATCTAAAATTTTTCGGGCTTCATTGGATAAAATTAACCAAGAGTGGATAGGATGGATTGGGGATGTATTAATTTTACATGAAGGATTCAAACCTAACCAAGTATTTGGCAGAAATTTTGCGTATAAGAATGTATTTATAGATGATATTGATGGTGAAATAGCAAAATTTATTCAAGTTAAAATTGAAAAAGTCGAAGGATTTAATTTATTCGGGAAATAGAACTTAATTTTGTAAATAAAAAAACAAAATCTAAAAAAAAAGGCTTAAAACTGCTTATTTAAGCCCAAACTTTTCAAGAAAACCGGATATTCGAGCTCGATGGAATTTCAAACCAAGATCATCAGGCTTAAATCCGAAAGCTAAAGCGTATAGTTCGGTTAAGTAGAGTACTGGAATATCAAATGTGTTATTAGATTGAGTTCCTGCTTTCTTTTGATTTGTGTCTAATTGTTGAAAACAAGCGGGACATATAACAACAAAAGCATCTGCTCCGGCTTTAATAGCACTGGATAGTTTATTTGCTAATATTTGCATTGATGGTTCTTCTTCAGTATTACCAACTCCACTTCCACAGCAGAGAAACTCTTCGTCGTATTCAACTGGTGTTGCTCCAGTCGCAGCGACTAACTCTCGTAACTTCTTGGGCTCCATTGGGTCATCAGTTTGAACAATTTCTGAGGGTCTGTTGTAGTGACACCCTGTGTGGCACGCTATTTTTAATCCGGTAAAGTCATGGGTGACGAATTCTTTTATCTTTTCAAGACCATAATCGTGCAAAACTTCAACAAAATGCTTTACATTAATGGTACCCTTAAATTCTCTTCCTACTTTACTTAAAATATCATTTATCTTTTTTCTCTCGTGATCACTATCATTCAATTCATGATTTACCACCTTTAGAGTTTGAAAGCAACCATTACAGAGGGAGATGATATCTTTTCCTTCGGCCTCGGCAAGCGTAAGGTTACGTGCTCCCATTGCTAGCCAACTGGTATGATCTATAGCATTAAATCCTACAGGATCAGGGCAACACGCAAAAGCAGCATCGGAAGTTTTTATTCCCAGTTTATCAAATACTTTTCTCGAGCTAGCTTCAATGAATGGAATCCGATTTCCAATTGTGCAGCCAGCGAACATTTTATATTCATCAACTTTTGCCATAATAAATCCTCTTTTTAATTTTGGAATAGTTATAATTATTCAAGTGCTAAATTTAATAAAAATATTGTTGAATCAAAACATATTTAGTTTGTCATGTTTTCTTTGTATTTAAATTTTAATTCATCTTTACTTAGTTGTAAATTATATTCAGCACGCTTGAAAGTGTCAATATAATTAATATTTAGTCAAGTACTATCATATGTATTAAAAGCAAATCAGAAAGTGTTTTTTTTCTATTATTACTAAAATGTATATTTTTTTCCTTTTTCAGGCAAAATCACTTTTCCAGATAATCCAAACTCTAGAAATATTTCGGGATGTTCCGTATGTACGGGTATTATATTTTCGGCATCAATCCTTAGAAGAAAATCTATTAAATCATCGACATTGCAATGACCAGAGGAATGAATTGTCTCACTTCTCGAAATTTTAAACCTCTTAAGCCAAGCGTTTAGTCTGTCTTCTTGAATATTCATCTCTTCACTAAAAGGATCTGTAGTTGAGTTTAAAAAGAGTGTCGTTCCCGGTTTTTGATTTAGATCAATCAACTCACTTAGCATAAAATCATCGAGATAAAGTAAGTATTTATCAGGTTCTTTTTTGACATCCTTATAAGTTACATAATTATCGATGTTAAAAATGTCATTCTGATATCCTTTATAATCAGTGGATTCAAAATTGCCCCAACCTTTTCTGGGTAAATATACTACTAAGTTTTTATCGCTATAATTCGGAAGATCGTAGTCTTTATAATATTGTTTTATAGTATTTTCCTCCATACCATCAAGGTTCATTCTAAAACTATCAATATAATGGAATATCTTAGGGCTAATTGCGAACCTCCTCTCGAATTTCTTAGCGAGTGAGTAATATAATAGAATTCTATCTAGATTTCTGGATGGAAATCTCACAAGGATTAGTCCCGGATGGTTTTGTATGATACTTTTTGATCGACTTTTTACAGTATTTTCAGATTGTTCATCATCATGATAAGTTCCTCTCCTATATGATTCAACATCAGGAACTCTTGTACCTTCTGTAATTATTGCTATGGGATTGGAATTTTGAGCGTGTGAAATGAACTTATTCACCCACTCAGAATGGAATCCATGCCTTCTAAAATCTCCCGTATAAATTATACTTCTCTCGTCGTATTCAACTATGTATGAGCCTGCTCCGGGAATAGAGTGATCTGTTTGGTATTGAGTGATTTTAATCTCACCTTTAGGAGAATTAAAATGTATTGATTTGCCATCTTCAATTATTTTTATTGGTCTCTTCGTTTCTGAGTGTTTGTAATCTGGTTTCTTAGCCCTTTTATATTCAATTTCACCATCAGCGCTCTTTTTTTTTTTAGGAACCAGTTTAAATGATTCATAAAATTGTAATACTTCGGGTAAAAGGCTGTCAGTTGAGGTATCAGTAAGATGCTCTAAAATAGTTTTTGACATCCAATTTAAATAAATCGGAGTATTTTGCTTAAGAAAACCCACAAATTTATAGTGGTCTAAATGCGCGTGCGTGAGGAAAAAAGCGTCAACTAAATTTTCTTCTGTCGTAATTATTTTATAAGGTTCAGTGTTCAAAACCTCACAAAAGGGGGCAATTAAATCGTTTCGATATAGTTTATTTAGTGGGGGTAGTAACTCTAAATATAAATAGTCTATGATACCATTAAATCTGCGAGGATTTAGAAATTCAGAATAATACCTTTGATTTTCGGCAAAAGATAAACCAAAATCGAACAGGAATTTCTTATCTCCTATGTTTATGAAGATTTTATTTCCTCCAATTTCGTTCACTCCACCAAAAATTTCAATTTCCATTTTCTTAAAAGAAAAAAGCCAAATTAAATAGTTTAAAACAATCCTAAATATAAATATATAAAAATTGAGATATAAAGCTTAGTAATTGGTTACATTAAATATCTTAAAGGAATTCCCTTTATTTAACTACTAATACTAGTTTGATTTATCGTTACTTCAATAAAAAAGAAAAGAAAGGATTATTTAATTAAAAATTTTTCCCACACTTATTACAAAAGTTTGCTTTAAGAGGAAGTTTCGCCCCGCAATTGGGACAAAATTTACTATCACTATTTGAGGAAGAAGTAATTTCGTTATATTCTTTAATTTTAGAACTTTCTTTTTCCGCTTTCTCGGATCTCTTTACTCCGTACCGTCCAAGAACCGCTAGTGCAGTCCCTATAAATGCCATTCCCGAATTATACGTAAACAAGCTGTGGATTTGAGTCAAAATTAAATCTGCCTGTGTATCCAGAGGTAGCCCTAAATACCTCACTATCCATGTTATTGCGAATATTATTAATCCTAACATTCCGAAACTCGTAGCAATCATTATGATAATTTTCCCTAACCTAGAGTGTTTAATGAGTATCAAGAATGTTCCTACCAAAACAGAATAACCTCCGTAAAATGAAATATATTCTAAGACCGTTAATAGAGCTTGAACAAGAGGTAGAAGTCCTGGAGCAATGTAAGGTAAAGCAAGATTATAAAGATATTGATAAAAAGCACTTCCTGTGGCAGATCCAATAATCATTAAGATACCGCCTAAAATACATAAGAAAATCCAAAAATATTTTTTCATTTATCTCACTTTTTTAAAATAAGTAATTTACTATGAACTAGATATTATAATATATGCTATAAAGTTTTTACATCCATTTTTACTTCCGTTGACTTTTGACTAATGATAAAGAAAATCATTTATTTTATTGAAGGTAAAAAGAGAGAAAAGCTATATTAAAGAACATAAATATTACTTCACGTTCCAATTCATTAAGAGTTCTCCTATAAATAACCACTATAGCATACCTAATTAAATCTTTATTCTGTTTGGGTTTGTATAGATGTTCATTCTCTTGCCTCGAGCAAAACCGATTAATGTAATCCCATAAGAAAATGCTAATCTTATACCTGATTCAATAGCGGCTGAAAGTGATGCTACAATAGGGATCTGCGCCCTCACCGCTTTCAAAACTGAATCACCTGTCAAGCGACCAGTCGAGGTTAAGATTTTATTATTGAATGGTTCCTTCTTTAAAAGTAAGGCACCAATCACTTTATCTATAGCGTTATGTCTTCCAATATCTTCGCTAGCGGTGACAAGGTTTCCTTCTAGATCGAATATAGCAGCCCCATGACACCCACCCGTTTCTTTAAACAGTGGAGTTTCTTTTTGCATTTTAGTCATCGCAGAAAATATAATATCAGCGTCCAGAGTAATGCTTTCTTTCGAATGAACGGAATTTTTTACTTCCTCTAATTTATCTTTAATCAAATTACGCCAAGGAGAAGGGATTCCACAGGTAGTATCAATGATCCTGCTAACTGGATTCATTTCCAAAATTTTAGAGTTATCTATGGATTTTTCAAGCTCAACATAAACTTTTCCTTCTAATTGATCAATCTTAATTATAGATATATCTTCAATGTTATTAATAATTCCAATAGAAAACAAAAACCCTATAGTAAGCTCTTTTAAATCTTTATCCAAACAAATAATATTTACCAAAGGTTCCGAATTTACAACGATATCAATTGGACTCTCTATTAGAACTAAATCTATTTCTTCTTTTTTGACATCCTTGTGGATTTTAGTTATATTGACTTTTCTCTGATACATGTTTCGATCCTATTCTTTCTGGGGAGGAAAATTAGGGTTTCTTAATAAAATATTGATTTCATAACCAATAAAACCATCTTTTATTCAATATAAATCAAGGTTCAAGTACAAAAAATATTGAAGTTTTATTATCTAAAGTTATTCGATAAATTATAACTTTGAAAAAAGAATTAAGCAGCTAGATATAATCTACCTTTAGTTTCTTTCGTAATTGTGTGATCCCCGCTATATTCAATAAATTTTCCCTTAATCACTTCACCATTAGGGAGTTGAACTTCATTAACTTCACCAACTTTCTTATAAGAAGGTAAGAGTCTTGAGGCCTTTCCTTTAATCACAATACTTCCCCATGCTTGGTCCGCGCCTGCACATCGGTCAACATCTCCTTCAACAACTATCGTTCCACCATGATTATGAATACCTAAGAACGCATCGGCGCTTCCACAATATAAGGTTGGCCACATGTTTGAGGGTTTAGAACTCTTCGCCCATAACATTGATTCTACTCCTACCTTTCCTTTGACTTTTATCGTGCCATTCTTCATACCTTGCCAGTAACCTCTGTAAGCTGATCCAACATAATGTCCCGCGTCGCCAGTAATTTCGAGTTCCCCTCCTTGAAGCATAGCACCTGCCCAATCGTCAGCATTCCCATTAACCGTAATTTTCCCCCCTGACATGTGATTTCCAATATGCATTCCGACATCACTATTAATAACTATTTCGCCACCTGTCATGTTTTCCCCGATTCGTTTTACGTTAGATACATCGCCATCAATAATTATCTTAGTATTAGCTACATCTGTAGATTTACCAGTTACATCAAAAAAATCACCAATAGTTACTTGCTTTGTTGCGTAAAATAAAGGTAATTTCTTAATATCAGCTGCTGTTTTACCCACAAAATTATCAGGAGTAATACTATCTGCTTCTAATGGGAAAGTTAGTTTCTTTTTTATTTTTAATTTAATTTCCGCCATGCTTTACTCACCCAACTTCTCTTTAACTTTTTCGATTAATCTCTCCAAAATCTCTTTATCAGACAAACATTCTCCTGGTGCATCTTTCACTTTCCTTAACCTTAATGGTACTGTATCCATACGATAAGCGGTTCCTTCGCATTCAATTCCAGCGATAGCTGCGGGTAATACGACATCAGCAAATGCAGAAGTTGGTGTTTTATGTGGTTCGATTGCAATTAGAGGATGTTTAAATAGATTTTTAACCGCTGCTGCCGGAAAATTACTCCCTGGGTCTGAAGCTACGATTAAAGCAGCATCAACTTCGTCCCGCATTAGAAGATCTACGGAAGAAAATTCTCCTGGATTATAACGAGGATATCCTCGAGAAAAATCAATTGAATATGCATAACCTGTATTCCAAGCAAAAACTTGATTAGCTCCGGTAACATTATAATGCCCACGCATAGGAATTAGAATAAATTTCGTATAGTCATTTAATTCTGTGACTAAGCGTATTGCTGTGTCTATATTGCGGTGATGTGCTGAGGTCTGAGTTAAGCCCATACCAAAGAAAATTACACCAAAATTACTTGATTTTAACTTTTCGACCAATTCTTTAATATCATCTATAGAGACACCAGATACTTCTTTTACATCTAATTCGCTTCCTCTTAAAACTGCCCTGATTGCTTGGATCAATTCGTAATCTTCGCTAGGATTAATTTGAATGAATTTATCCGCAACTTGAGCTGTATGAGTATTTCTTGGGTCAACAACTATAATATATCTATCATTTCTACCGTCAGTTCTAAAATATCCTCTAATAAAATCACTGTAGCGACTTAAATGCCTTGGATGAGCATGAACTGGGTTAGATCCCCAAAAAATAATAGTATCTGCTCGGTTTTTGATTTCTCCTAAAGTTGCAAGTGAAGCGCCAACATCTTGAATCGCTAATAAACTTGGACCGTGACAAACAGAAGCGGTATTGTCTAAAATAGCGTTTAGCATCTCGGCTAAAACAACGCCTTTGCTCTGAGCTTCACATTCAGTGCTAGAAAAACCGTAAAGTAAAGGTCGTTGTGCGTTTACCAGTATATCTGCAGCTTTATCTAATGCTTCCTCCCAAGAAACTTCTTTGTGTTCCCCATTTTCTTTGATTAATGGTTTAGTATAACGATGATCGCTCGGATTCGATGAAAAATATTTCTTGGTGCCAATCTGGCAACCGTTTCTTACTTCTACAACAACATCTGTTTTTAGATCTACATCGATTTCGAGGTCATCACATAAAGTTCCACAAAACGGACAGCATACATCTTTTACTGTTCTTACTTTTTCTACCATATTATTCACTTCTTTAAGCTTCCTTTAATCTTCCTATTAATTCTATAGCACCTAGAACTTTTCCGTTTTTTACAACTTCAACTTTAGATTTCATTCCCTTATATTGTGGAGTGCCACATGCTTGAGAACTAGGATTTACGAGTTGATTTGCCCAGGGTCCCATCGGTATAAATATTATACCTGGATGAGGTCCTTCTTCAGTAATTGTTGAATAAACCACTACCTCACCGTAATCTGTTATGACTTTAACTGGAGTTCCAACGAGACAATCAAGCTTTTTAAAATCATCAGCATCAAATGTGCAGATACCTGCAGCTCGAACATTCTCTCTTGATGCTTTTCCTCCTTCAAGAGCTACTCCTTGACTAATAGTTCGCCCAGTTAAAAGAATTAAGTTATTTAAACTCATTTTCATGCCTCCTCTTTTTTACTCCATCTTAAGGTTTTCAATCTTTCTAATAAGGGTAGCCAATAGCGTTCTTCAAATTCTCCCGAAGTATGAACATCGGTTATCTCGAGAATTAGTGCTCCTGTTGGGCATGCGTTATCACATGCTCCACACGCTACACACGCATCCTCATCGACAACCTCTACATTTTTCGACATTTCCCAACCATGTTCGGCTCTTTTAGCAATTTCAATCGAACCTGATGGACAAACTTCAGCACAGGAACCGCATCCTTTTGCGCATTCTTCATCAATAATTTTCACCTTTGCTTTAACCCATTGTTTTGCGATTCTATCATTCAATAATTTTTTAGTTTCAAACTCTAGAGTGGGCATTACCTTTTGGGCTACGAGTGGGATATCGGTTAAATTGATAATTTCGCCATCTTTTTTCATGGTTAATGCTCCAAAAGGACAGCAATAAACACAAGTTCCACAGAAGACACAAAGCTTTGGATCATAGAGCTCTGGTATAATATCTTCCCTTGTGGGAAATCTTCGTGAGGCTCCTACTGGTCCACGAGAGATTGCATCCTTGGGGCACACCCGAGCGCAAGTTCCGCATCCAACGCATTTCTCTCGATTTAAAATAAGTTCTAAATTTTCAGTAAGAAACTGAACTTTAATATTTTCCATTTCTTTTGTAATTGTTCTGGATATTTTAGGAAATGACATTTTTAAACACGCTCCACATTTTCAATTCTAATAGCTACTTGAGGGCACATTTTTACACATACACCGCAACCGTCACAATTTACTTCTCTCTCGTCGCTATAAATTGGCACAGCTATTCCATTTTTGACCAATATTACTGCATTTTTTTCGTTCAAAAAGCTTTGTTTCCTCAACTCGTTGAAGTTGATTGGACATGAAACGACGCAAGCATTACAACCGGTGCATGTATTTTTATTTATTTTTAATTCATAGATTTGCATGGTAATCTTTCCCCTATTTGTAAGAGCAACTCCTAATAATTTTGGTTATTCTTTCGGTTAGGTAATTAATATTTGTTCTAGTAATTATTGTTTGTTCTAGTAATTGATTAAGATAAATTCAATTCTTTATTAGTTTTATTATAAAAATTATGATATAAACTTACTTCTTAGAAGGAATTGTGTTTTAAAAAATTTAGTATACGGTTTTGAAAGCTCATTGAACAAAGATATTCATCCTTCAATAAAATATAAAGAAAGAGAAAATTAAACACCTTTGTGACAACAGACGCTCTCATTGGGTTGAAAAACGCAGGGCGTATAAATTTCTACCTCTTCGAAGCGATAAAGCATAATTTTAAATATATATTCGTGAAATTAATTAGTATGAAGTCCTTAATAAAAAAATTTGAATTTACAAACGATTTAAAGCCAATTTGTCCCTATTGTGAAAAAGAAATCGATATTGAAGAATTTTTAGAAGGGGGTCCTGGAATGCATCAAAAAATTAGCACAATTAAGGTTATGATGAAACCATCAATATTTATGACAACAACCTTCTTTTGTCCACATTGTCGAAAAATTCTGGGAGTTAGTAAAAATTCTGGGAGTTAGTAAAGCTAATTAATGTCCTTTTTTTTTCATAAACAAAAAATGTTTTTTATGTTATAAACCATATGTTTAAATATTTTAGGGTTAATTCAAGAATTAATTTAAAAAATAGAGGTTTAAAATCAATGGTTCATGATTTATTTACGTTTCTTGTTGGAGGTAAAGCTGGAGAAGGTGTAAAGAAAGCAGGATCAGTAGCAGCTCATATCTTTTCAAGTTTGGGAAGGCAAGTGTTCCAAATGGACGATTACATGAGTTTAATAAGGGGCGGTCATAATTTTTCTGTTGTAAGCACGTCCTCTAGTAGGATCACGAGTCAATATATAAAAGCGAATCTTGTGGTCAATTTTGATAAGAGAAGTAGTGATAATCACATTAACGATGTTACTAAGAGTGGTATTGTCATTTTTAATTCAGACGAACAAGAAAATGCTGATGGAATTGGCATCCCGTTAAGTTCAGAAGCTGAAAAGTATCCTATGAAGAAATTAATGTATGGTGTAGGGGCCGTAGCTATATTATCTTCGACAATAGGAATGAACAAAGAACAAATGAACCAAAATATCAAAAACCAATATCCAAGTGGTATCGAAAATAATATCAAATTTGCAGATACTATATATGATATGGTAAAAGACGGATGTCAAAATAAATACCCGTTAGAAAGAGGAGTAAAAAATAGACCAATAATTACGGGAAACGAGGCAATAAGCCTCGGGGCTATCGCTGGCGGGTTAGATACATATTATGGATATCCAATGACGCCTGCTTCTTCTATATTACACTTCTTAGCTAAACAAGCTGAAAATTTTGGTTTAGCAGTTGTTCATGCCGAAAGCGAACTTGCAGTAATTAACATGGCTATTGGTTCCTCTTTTACTGGAGCGAGATCTATGGTTGGTACTAGTGGTGGAGGTTTCGCACTTATGACCGAAGGCATCTCATTAGCGGGTATAACAGAAACACCCATCTTATGTGTATTGTCTATGCGTCCTGGACCTGCTACTGGAGTTCCTACTTATACCGAACAAGCTGACTTAAATTTTGCTCTATCCGCAGGTCATGGTGATTTTTTGCGAATTGTAGCATCTCCCGGAACGATAGAAGAGGCTTACTCCTTAACGGCTGAATTGTTAGATCTCGTTTGGAAGTTTCAAACACCCGCTATCCTTCTAACCGAAAAACATTTATCCGAGAATAGTATGACTATTAACCTAAACATTGATAATGCGAAATGGGCAGAACCAAAATTGTATACAAGAGGGGATTATAAAAGATACCTTGACACTGATGATGGAATTTCGCCAATGCTTTTTCCACCTTCTAAAGAGGTAATAAAATGGAATAGTTACGAACACGATGAGAATGGAATTACAACTGAGAGCGCTGAAATGATAGCGAAAATGCATGATAAAAGGAATAAAAAACTACGGAAACTTATCGAACATTTAAAAACACAAAATACAGTTAACATCATTAGAGGAGAGCACCCTACTAATATTTTTACTTATGGTTCCACTTATATGAGCCTACTAGAAGCTCTTAAGTATGGTGGATTAAATCCGACAATTGTTCAGCCGATTTATTTGAGCCCCTTACCTATTTGGGAATTAGAAGAATTTATAAATCAAGACAATATAGTTATTGAACAAAGCGTCACGGGACAATTTGCATCTCTTCTTAAAGAGAAGGGGGGATTAAACATTAGAAGCGTGATTAAAAGATACGACGGTCGTCCCTTTGATCCAATTGAGCTTTCAATTAAAATTAAGGAGGAGTTGGAATAATATGGAAAATCTTAAAACTAACGCCGAAATTACTTGGTGTCCTGGTTGTGGGAATTTTGGTATTTTTACCGCTTTAAGAAACGCTATTCCAAAGCTGGAAGCAAAAGGAATCAATAGAAAAGATATTGTAATTACTGCGGGTATTGGGTGTCACGCAAAAATCTTTGATTATCTCAATTTAAGCGGACTTTATGGGCTGCACGGACGAAATAGCTCGAATGCTGAAGGGATGAAAATAGCAAATCCCGATTTAAAAATTATAACTTTTTCTGGAGACGGAAACGGATTAGGTGAAGGTTTAGCTCATACAATATTCGCAGCCAAAAGAAATCAGGATATCACCATGATATTGCATAATAATAGCGTGTATGCATTAACCACTGGCCAGTATTCTCCTTTGACAGAGAAGGGATGGAAAGGACCTTCTACTCCTGGAGGAAGTTTTGAAACACCATTTAACGCTATATCGTTAATGCTAGAAGTTGGAGCAACTTTTATTGCCAGAACATTTGCTGGAGAAATTACTCATCTCACAGATGTCTTAATTCAAGCGATCGAGCATAAAGGTTTCTCTTTTATCGAAGTATTACAACCTGCCGTTCCCTATCATTCCTGGAACGAGTATCGAGAAAAAGTAGAATTTCTTGAAAAATTACCTGAAACTTATGAGGAAGCAATGAAAACGGCTAAAAATAAACATAGGTATACTTTAGGTGTTTTCTATAAGACCCAAAGACCGGTATATCATGAAGGATTATATGGAGATCATAACCCACTAACCAAGCGTCTATCTCGAAACGATAGAATTACAAAAATTAAGCAAATTCTTTTTGGTTAAAATATTTTGAATTAATAATATTCAAACCTTACCGTTTACTTTAAGACATTCTATATATTTATTTTTAGTAACTATTTTTGATAAGAGGTAGAAAATGAAAATTGAAGACATTGCTAATAAGATTTCAGAAGAGAATCAAGAAGAAATTTTTAAAGATCTTTTTTCTGAAAAGAAAATATATACCTTTTTGGTCGGAGCAGGAATCTCGATGGACCCTCCATCTAACGTACCATCTGCGAGAATGTTTGTGAAAGGTCTATTCAAATATTATGCTCCCGAAGAGGAAAAAGATAAGTTATCCTCCTTAGAATCTTTGAGATATGAATTTTTAGTTGAAAAAGTACAAAATTTATTTGAAAAGGATGTAAAATTTCTTGATTACTTAGATAATGTTAAGGAACCTAATGCAATCCATTATTTCTTAGCAAATATGATTATGAGGTATAACTATGTCATAACGACCAATTTTGATTATCTTCTCGAGACTGCGATGCAGAAAAAGCTTTCAATCTATCCTATATTTAATTACTTTCACGCGAAGCTCATGGTAATCATAACTAAAGAAGATTATGATAAAGATATTATAAATCAGTTCCCTGTGATTAAAATTCATGGTTCAAAATGGGATTGCATTAAGGGAAGATCAACTAAAGATTCATTAATAACTACGATTAGTACTCTTGGAAAAGATAAGGAAAAAGGTAAGACATTTGCTATAGAGACATATAAGAAAAAATTGATTAACATGGTAATGCAAGATAGGGATCTTGTCATTATGGGTTATTCGGGTAGCGATGATTTCGACATAAGTCCAATGCTAAAGGAATTAAATACTATAAAGAGAATTTTTTGGATAGATCACGATCCAGATGCTATTTCGGGAGCGTATGAAATATATTATTACAAACCAGTACAAGATATCTCTGAATTAAATTCTAGCACTGAAATAAATAAATTGGATAAAATGCTCGCAGAACTTTCTTCGCTTAATAATAATGACATCTACAAAATTAAAACAAAGACCTTAAACTTTGTAACAGATAAATTAGCTCCTATCTATAATGAATCATTTGAGTTTCTAAAAATAGGTACAACTAATGAAGTTCTTAGTTTTGATGATTATATGAAAGATAATCATTTTAACGCATCTCAATCCTCAAAATACAGACTTGCTCATGAAATTTACTATGATCTGGGCGAAATTGAATCCGCGGAAAGGACTGCTTTAAAAGGTTTAACATTATCAAAAGAAGAGGAAGAAAATATGAATCAAACTTATTTTACTAACGCCCTAGGTCTAGTTTATCTTTCCAAAGGAGAATACGATAAAGCGATTGTAAATTTTGAACATACTCTTGAACTAACAGAAAAATTAAATCAATTTAACGAAAAATTAGGTGTTCTATTGAATTTAGGAGAATTATCTCGAAAGAAAGGTGATCTAAAGAATGCTTTTAAATATGTCTCAGAAGCATCTAACATAATGACAAATGACACTCCTGCTGTATTAAAATTCTCTATTTTGAATAATTTAGGAACATTATATAGAGATAATGGAGATATCGACAATGCAGTAAAAAATTTTGAGCTAGCTCTCGAAATAACCGAACGCACTGGTGATTTATTCAGCAAAGCTTTATGTTATAATAATCTAGCGGGAATCCAAACCTCACAGGGATTGTTAAATCCTGCTTTGAAAAATTCTTCTGAAGCTCTTAAGATTAATGAGCAGCTCGGAGATTTAGACAATATGTGTTCAACGTTGAATACTATCGGAAACATATTTAGAATAGCTGGGCAATATTCACAAGCATTACAATATCTTGGAAGAGCATATCAAACTGCAGATAAAATTCAGAACCTGAATATCAAGGCTTTAGCTGCCAATTCAATTGGAGTTATTCATTATGAAAGTGGAAAAAAAGATTTAGCTATGAAATATTATAATGAATCTCTGATGATAAGAAAAAAGATTGGGGATTTATCTGGTCAAGCAACGACTTTAAATAATATTGGAATGGTTTATCGTACTAATAGAGATTATGATACCGCTTTTGAATTAATAAATCAATCTATTGAACTTACGGAGAAAATAGGGGAAAAAAAAAATCTAGCTGTCCGGTATGGAAACCGTGCTTCTATCTATGAAATAAGGAGAGAATTTGAAAAAGCACTTGAGGAGTACAAAAAAGCACTACAGATTGAACAATCACAGAATAACTTAGCAGGTATAGCTAGTCAACTTACTAATATTGGAGGAATATTAGGAGATTTAGGACGGTATGAAGAGACAATTAAACACTATTCTGATGCGTTAAATATAATGGAAAATTTAGGGCTTAAACCTGGGATAGCAAGATCCCTTAATAATTTAGGTATGATTTTCTATAAATATAAGAAAGATTATCAAAAATCCATTGATTATCTACAAAGAGCGCTTGAAATCTATAAAGAATTAAACTTTCCAGATATGATTACAAATACCCAGCAGAACTTAGTTTTTATAAAAAAGGAATTCGAGTCAAATTGATTTATAAACCCAATTAATGATTTTAGGAACTGGGAATTTTTAGATCAATTATATGATGTTTGTTTGGGTTAAATATCCATTCGTTTTTACATTTTTTACTGCAAAAATAGTGTTTGGAGGGTTCCTGAGCGATATTTATAAAGACAAATTTGTAATGTCTATCATAATTACGCTGATACAGTTTTAAATGTTTTCCACACAATTCGCATTTTTTTTTCAAGATCATCATACTTCCAGTTATTTCGTCTGTGGAATCTGTAAATCGTTTCATTTTTTTAATTTATTAATATTTTCCATTTTATTTCTGTTACTCGTAATGAAATATTAGTTTACCTATAAAATTATTGTTTCTATATATAATAGTTAAAAAGAAAAAATAAGAAAATAATAATAATGTAAGAAAACCTTAAGGCATTATTTTAAATTGATGCGTCCAATAGCTCTAAATGGTAAAGCTTCGTTAAATTTGTCGTAATCGAATATTCTTCTTCCATCAATTACATTAGGTGTTTTCATACTTTTCTTAAAATCTTCTGGAGTAAGATTTTTAAACTCGTCCCATTCTGTTATTAAAAAAGCGCATTCTGAATCCTTAAGGGCTTCTTCAATCGAATCGGTATAGTTTATCTTATCTCCAAATTCTACCTTTGCCGTCTCTTTAGCTTTAGGATCGTATCCATTTATGTTCTTGATGCCCCGATTCATTAATTCGTCAACGACTCTTAAGCTAGGTGCTTCTCTCATGTCGTCAGTACCTGGTTTGAATGAAAGACCTAATAAAGTAACCCTTTTATTCGCTAGTTTACCAGCAAGTTCTTCCGCCATGTCGACAATTTTAATAGCTTGATCATCGTTGATTCCAAGTACCGCTTCTAATAATCTTGAAGTATATCCCTGTGATTTAGACCATGCTTTGATCGCGTTTACGTCTTTATGAAAACAAGAACCTCCAAATCCCACTCCTGCTTGTAAAAATCGATCACTTATCCGATAATCCAAACCTACGCCCTTCATTACTTGAACTATATCGACATTAGGCACTAATTGAGCGAAGTTTGCAAATTCATTTGCGTAACTAATTTTAGTAGACAAAAGGCAATTATTCCCATATTTAACGAGCTCAGCACTTTCTAAATTCATTCTTAAGATAGGGCAATGTTGTAGGTGATCACCGTAGAAATATTCGTAAAAATCTTGGAGCATATCTCCACTTTTATCGTCTAATGCACCAATTACAATTCTATCTGGTTTTAAAGTATCCTTGATCGATCGTCCCTCAGCTAAAAATTCAGGTTGCATACACAATCCAAAATCTTTTCCCGGAATTTTTCCTGAAATTTCAGTGATTAATTTTCCAACAAGGTTTCTAGCAGTACCAGGAACAACTGTGGATCTTACGACAACTAGATGGTAAGAATCTTTTTGTTTGAGAGCTTCTCCTATTTCTCTAGCTGTGCTCTCGATATATCCCAAATTTATGCTTTTATCTTTTCGCATTGGCGTACCTTGAGTGATCATAGAAAGATCTGTTTCAAGAACGGCTTTAACGGGATCAAGCAAACATTGTAATAATTCTGGCTTGTTAGCCTTAATATCGTCCATCATTTCTTGTAAATCTGCTTCGTAAAAAGGAGCTTTTCCATTATTAATCATTTTAGCTTTTTTCTCGTTATGAGTAGAAGCTAACACTTTAATATCCTTATCGGCAAAACAGGCTGCTGAACAGAGCCCTATGAAGCCTGTTCCTAAAATCGAAACCTTATACTTATACAAATTTTATTCCACTTCAGTTATTTTATCCTTTAAAATATCAGTTTTGGATATAGTTAAAACTTTTTGATCTTCATTAAATAAATTTATTATATAAAGAAACTAGTATTAAGATTATGGTTTCTTCCAATGAAAGTTGGAAGGATGGGAATTCTCTGGGTAGAATTTTAAACCTGTAAATTAAGTGCGATAAAAAAGGTTAAAAGATAAAATGAAAGACATTAGAAAAAAATTGAAAATTCCAGACACTGCGTTAAAGGTTATAAATGATTTTCTCCTTGATGATAAAAATCCGTTAGTAAATGATCTCTTAACAATCGTAGATAAATATGGGGGAGTAGAAGAGATTAATAAAAAAGCAGAAGAAGCGAGTAAATTAGAGACTCTATTAGCACAATTGGAAAAAAAGAATTCAGATTATGTAAAGAATCTCGAATGGTTGATTTCCCAGCGGGATAAACAGGCTTTTATAAGCGTAGCAGATTATCGGAAAAAGATTTTAGGCGATAAAGCATCTGAAATGACATTCAACGAGGATTTTGCTGTTACACTGGAGCTCTCGGCATGCCAATATTTTCCGTTTTTTATCGATATTATAAAGGATGCTATTGAAAATCAGAAATTAGTCCCTGGAAGGATTATCCGCGTAAGAAATATGAAGGAACAAGAAGAAGATGGCGATCTATTAGCGATGGCTGCTGCAATGCAAGTTATTGGATCTTCTTGGGTTGAAACTCTTGATACAAAGGGTACGGCACCAGGTCCAGATGGAATGCCTATAAACGTACATCTTGGAGGTCCTGATACGATTACTGGATATTTTGGAGGTGTTGGACAACCAAACGATTTTGCGTTGAAATGGATCGACGAGTTTCTTTACTATTATACTAACTACGGCATTAAACAAGTTCTTAATGTAAATCCTGGCACTGTTTTATTAGGGTATTTTATCCATAAACTTGGTATTAACAACGAATTTAAAATAAGTGTATATATGGGCAACGATAACCCATATTCTTGTCTTTGGACTTTATTAACCGCTAAATTGTTTGCACGGGAGGATGGTACAAGTCCATTGATCGGTTTTAATTTAGCTAATTCAGTTAATAATGAAACCCTTGAAATGGCAGCGTATATAAGAAAACCGTTTGGATTCGAAGATGTTGTAAGGCTTGAGCATCACATTACTGAAACTTGGAAATCGATTGTAAGACAACCATACGACCGAAGGGATGAGTTACTTGAACTAGCACGTAAAGTAAAGAATGTTAGTGCTAAACATGAAGGAGCAAATGTTGAAGTTGATGAAAAACGAGAACATCCTTCAGATATCCTTGAATATTTCATGACTAAAGAAGAAATTAAAGAAGCAGGACTTTGGGATGCATTACGAATTAATCATATAGATCGAAATGACGCCGTTAATTCAACAGCTAAAGCTCTAACTGAAAACGGACTAGCGTTTTTAGCTGCTAAAAATCTACACTACTAGTAATAAATAAAGAGGTTAAATTAAAATGGGAAAATTTGATTTTAGACCAACAGGAGTTATGCCTGCTTTGGTGACTCCTTTCAATAAAGATGACGAGACAATAAACGAAGAGAATCTTAGAAATTTAGTAAATTATCTCATAGAACAAGGAGTTACGGGACTCGTACCAGTAGGAACGACCGGAGAGTTCGTCAACATGACGTTCGAAGAACGTTTGAGAGTCATTGAAATAGTAGTAGACGAAACGAACGGAAGAATTCCAGTGATTGCTGGAACAGGGGAGACCGGTACAAAAATGGTAATAGATGCTACTAAAGCTGCCACAGATATCGGGGCTGATGCTGCTATAGTAGTAACACCATACTATTTAAAACCTAAAGCAAAAGGATTATACGATCATTATTTTACGATAGCGGAAAAAACAGACATTCCGTTAGTGTTGTATAATATTCCCCCTTGTACTGGTGTGGAATTGCCTTGGACAGTTGTAGAAGATCTAGTTGATATCGAAAATTTCGTAGCCATAAAAGATTCTAGTGGTGATTACAAGTATTTTTCAGCTTTACTAGAGAAAGTTAGCGATAAAATCTCTGTTTTGATTGGCTGGGACGAAAATGTATTAGGAGCTTTAGCGGGTGGCGCTGCAGGTTGTATACTTGGTTCTGCTAATGTCATACCTAAAGTATGGCTTGAAATTTATGACCATGTGAAAAACAACCGTTTACAAGAAGCTCAGACTCTTCAAAAAAAGGTGCAAAAATTAGCACGCATGCTAATTAATTCTGGAGCATTAGGAGCTAAAGAGTGCTTAAACATGATGGGAATTCCAGTAGGCACAACCAGACGACCTATTATTTTAGGAGATGCTCTTTCGTATGAGTTACAGGACGAATTTCGAGTTGAGTTAGAAAAACTTGGATTAATAGAAAAGAAAGAAATCAAATTTGAGATTGGTGAGAAAGAACTTACGAGTCGATTTTACGCAGTGGGAGTAACCCCTGAAAAAATATCAGATTTTAGGTTGAAAGTTGGGGAATCGCTTGTTGGGAATAGAGCCGAATTAGCACATATTGACTTGTTGATAGGAAACAAAGATGGACCCGTAGGGGACGCTTACGCACGAGCATTGACTCATCCAGCTAAAGGTCGTGAAGGACTGCAGGTTATTCTTGAACCAAACATGCAGGTTAAACCAGCTACTATTATGATACCTACAGTTAAAGTTACTTCTCTACGACACGCAAGTTTAACTTATGGTCCTGCTCAAGCGGCAGTGGCTAAAGCTGTAATGAAGTGCGTAGAAGATGGAATCCTCCCTAAGGAAGCCGCAGAAGATATTGTAATTGTCGTAAATGTATTTGTACACCCAAGTGCGAGCGCTCGAAAACGAGTTTTTATAAATAATTATAAAGCTACTAGAAATGCAATTAGAAAGGCGATGGAAGGGCTACCGACGGTAGATGATGGAATCGAAAATGCTGAAAGCGCACGGCACCCCTTTAGAAACGATCCTTAATTAGGAGGTGATAATTATGGAATTAAAATATCTCTTTAAACCCGGGAAAATTGGTACCGTATCAATTAAAAATCGCATAGTTCGTTCAGCAACTTGGGAATCAAGAGCAACTAAGGATGGCTATGTAACTGATTCACTTATTGATTTTTATGAGGAGTTAGCTAAGGGCGGGACGGGATTAATAATTACAGGATATATTGCTGTTGATCCAATAGGTGCCCAAACCACTCGAATGACTCGAATCTATGATGATTCTTATATTCTTGGACAAAAAAAATTGGTAAAATCTATTCATGAATATTCAGATGTTAAAGTAGCAGCTCAATTAGCACACACTGGGAATAATGTTATTAGTCGTAATCGAGAAACAGTGGGACCATCACCAATAAAAGATCCTATAACAAAAAAAATTTGTCGTGAATTGAAAAATGAAGAAATTAAAAAAATAACAAAAAAATTTATTGAAGCAAGCTCCAGGGTTTATGAGTGCGGCTATGATATGATACAACTACATGCTGGTCATGGCTATCTCCTGAGTGACTTCATCTCTCCTTTCACTAATAAGCGGATTGATGAATATGGAGGTACAACTCTTAATAGATTAAAAATTATTATTGATATTTTTAATCAAATAAGAGATAATTTAGGAACCGAATTTCCAATTACCATTAAATTGAGTACTCAAGATTTTTTAGGAGAAGGAAAGGGATTAACTTTAAGAGAGGGAGTAGAGATAGCTAAATATTTAGTAGATTTAGGTTTTGATGCTATTGAACCTACATCTGGCCGAACAAATCTAAAAGCAACCAACAAAAAATCATATCCAAGTGTGAATTTTAGTTCAACTGAAGATGAAAACTATTATTTACCAAATGCTAAGGCTATTAAGCGAGTAATGAAAGATTGTTCATTAATTTTTATGGGGGGAATAAGAAACCCTTTATCCGCAGATAAATTTCTGGCGGAAGAAATAGCAAATTTTATTTCTATGTGTCGCCCTCTCATATATGAACCTGATTTACCTAATCGATGGAAAGATGGAGATCTTACACCTGCATTATGTACTAATTGTAATGCGTGTTTTGGAATTGGCGAGAGAAGAAAAGTATATTGTGTGGTTAAAAAGAGTTTAGAAAAGAGAATTTAATTAATAATTAATTAAAAATAATCGAAAAGATAATAAACTCGAAATGCGGTCCGAAAAGGTTTTACCCGAAAGGTTAGAGCTTCAATGGTCAGCTATAAAATATACTTTTTCTAAACATTCTTTAATATTTTTCTCTTTTGGGACGCCTATATTAGGCAGTCTTATTTTTTTATTTCTTAATATGAGTTTTAATAGTTGGGTGACTGCGATGTTTATTAAACAAGTAAGTTACTTATTGGACCTAATCTTCAATATTGAAGCAAATGTAGTTATCAACCCTGATCTAATAGCCATATATTTACCAAATCCTTCTGTCTCTGGTAGAGTGTTACCCGTTTGTTATGGTGCTGAAGTGATTAGTATTTTTATTGGTATAATTCTTGCGACGCCTTCTTCGCATGATCGTAAACCAGAAATTAATATAATTTGGAGGAAAACTAAAATCATTATAATAACAATATTATCAACATATCTTTCACATATGATCCGAATGGTATTGATGTTAGCATTTTTACATAATGGAATGCCCATGCATATAATCCACGATTCATCGTACTATCTTATAACACTAATCTCATTCATAATAATTCTTTACTTCCTTCGAAAAATTTTACCCGAATTTATTGTTTCTTTACCTTATATACGCGATTCTATTTCAAATAAAGAAATTAACAATCCTGTGACTGAAACAACACACACAAATAAAAAGAGCAATTTAATAAAAGAACTAACTGTAGAAAGGAAAGAGCTATATTATCCATTATTAGGAATAACAGTTTGCACTTCTCTAATTTATTTCGTTTGTCTTTTTTTAAGTTTTTACGGATATGGAATTTTTTATATAACCATTAATCTTTACGAAATGATTCTTCCTGTATTATTCGCATTAATATTCCTAATAGGTCGATATCTGTTAGGTGTGATCAAAAACTTAACAAAATTAGATTTTATACTCCCAATTTTGTCTCTTGTTTTAATTGTTTGTTTATTTTTTTTCTTTTCAATTTTAGCATATTTCTTAGTAAGTGATATTTTGAATGGCATAACTGTTGTTATATACTTCGCATCAGTTATTTTCATTTACTATTTCCTTCATAAAGAAGTTAAAAATTATCTTCTAATTAAAAGAATATAATTACGAATTGTGACGATGCAATCCATTTAGGAACGATCCTTAAATAAAATTTTTAACTTTTTTTCTAATTTTTTATATTTTATTAATATTTGAAATTTCTAATGGTAATAATTAACAGAAGATTTTTGTTCCTTTTATAGTTAATAATCTGAATATTGATATTCTATTCAAATGATTTTATAATTGAAACACGAATAAAATCCAAAATTTTTAAGGAGAAAATTATAATGACAGTTAAAAAAGTTGAATTAAAGGTTGGAGATACTGCTCCCGAGTTTTGCCTACCAGACAAAGATAATAAGAAGGTATGTCTTAAGGAATTTAAAGGTAAGTACGTCATCGTCTACTTTTATCCTAAAGATAATACGCCAGGTTGTACTACTGAAGCAATAGGTTTTACGGGAATTTTAACCGAACTTCAAAAGTTAAATGCGAATGTTATTGGCATAAGCCCTGATAGTCCTGAATCCCACGCAAAATTCATAGAGAAGAAAAATTTAAAAGTAACTCTATTAAGCGATCTAGATAAAGAAGTCTTAAAATCGTATGGAAAATGGGGTAAAAACACATTCAGAGGTAAGGAATATATAGGAGTTACGCGTAGTACCTTTTTAATAAATCCCGATGGAAAGATCGCACATATTTGGCCTAAAGTTTCTGTGAACGGACATCCAGAAGAAGTACAGAAAATCTTAGAGGAGTTAGGAAATTAAAAAGACACCATGAGCGTTAAAGAGATTATAGAAAAAAGAAGAGCATATAGATCCTTAGATCCTATAGAAATTTCAAGGGATTTAATTGAGGATCTTGCAGAAATCGCTAGAATTACCCCGTCTTGCGCAAATATGCAACCATGGAAATTTGTTTTTGTTCATGATAAAAATGTATTAAACGAACTTTTTGCTGTGTTATCAGAAGGTAATAAGTGGGCTGAAAAAGCGTCAATGATTATAGGAGTTTTCAGTAAACCTAAAAAAGATTGTGTGATTGGAGAAAGACTCTATTACTTGTTTGATACTGGTATGGCCACTGCTTTTTTAATCCTGCGTGCTACTGAATTAGGTCTGGTAGCCCATCCTATAGCTGGTTTTAATGAGACTCTAGCTAAAGAAATTCTTAGTATTTCAAATGAAATGAGATTAATTACTCTTGTAATTGTTGGAAAGCATTCAGAAATAATTAACCCGATTTTATCTGATCCAATGAAGCTCGGAGAAAAACAGAGACCCCCAAGGAAATCTATTGATGAATTTATCTACATAGATAAAGTTAAAGACTAATCAACTTACTAAAAAGGGTGGATATTATTAACGATAGTAATATTTCAAGAGAGAAGCCAGAAGGTATTAAAAAACCTAATAAGCTTATTACTGAAAAAAGTCCATATTTACTTCAACACGCTAACAATCCAGTAGAATGGTATGCTTGGGGTGATGAAGCCTTTGAAAAGGCAAAATCTGAAGATAAGCCAATTTTCTTATCAATCGGGTATTCCACATGCCATTGGTGTCATGTAATGGCTCACGAATCGTTTGAAGACCCATATGTTGCGGAATTGTTGAACGAATCATTCATTTCAATTAAAGTTGATAGAGAAGAACGACCTGACATAGATAAAATCTATATGACCGTCTGCCAACTTATGACCGGTTCTGGGGGTTGGCCACTAACAATTATCATGACTCCAGATAAAAAACCCTTTTTTGCTGGAATGTATTTTCCGAAAGAAAGCCGATTTGGAAGAATTGGTTTAGTTGATTTAATAAAACGAGTTAAAGATCTATGGAAGAACGAAAGAAATCAATTAGTAGAATCGAGCGAAAAGATAACTTTTACCTTACGAGATGCAAACTCTGAATCCCCGGGAAGAAGTCTAGCTGAAAGCGTCTTAAAAAACACGCATTCTCAATTATCGGGAAGATTCGATAAACAGAACGGAGGTTTTGGAACGGCACCAAAATTCCCCACACCACACAATTTATTGTTCTTATTAAGATTCTGGAGAAGAACTGGTGACGAGGGAGCACTTAAAATGGTTGAAAAGACGCTTAAAGCTATGCGAATGGGTGGAATCTACGATCATATTGGCTTCGGATTTCATCGTTACTCAACCGATCCTAACTGGCTTGTACCTCATTTTGAAAAAATGTTATACGATCAAGCCTTATTGATTCTTGCTTATTTAGATGCGTATCAAGCAACGAATAAAGAGGAATATGCTAATACCGCAAAGGAAGTATTGGCATATGTTTTGCGCGATATGACTTCCCCAGATGGAGCCTTCTATAGCGCAGAAGATGCTGATAGTGAAGGAGAAGAAGGTAAATTTTATGTTTGGTCGAAAGGCGAAATCGAAGAAATATTAGGAGTAGAAGAAGCTGAAGTATTTTCAAAACTTTATAATATTGATATAAATGGGAATTTTTTCGATGAAGCGACTAAAAGTAAAACTGGAAAAAACATCATTCACTTAAAATCCTATTTATCAGATACCCCCACGATCGATATTGAATTAATTAGGAACAAATTATTTGAAGCAAGAGAGAAAAGAATTAAGCCTCATAAGGACGACAAAGTATTAACTGACTGGAATGGATTGATGATCGCAGCGTTTGCTAAGGCAGGATATATTTTTAACGAGCCTAAACATATTCAGGTCGCAGAAAAAGCAGTAGATTTTATCCTAAACCAAATAAAAAATTCTGAGGGAAGACTTTTACATCGTTATCGTAAGGGTGGTGCAGACATACTCGCTTTTTTAGACGATTATGCGTTCTTAGTTTGGGGGTTAATCAACCTTTATGAAGCATCTTTTGAAACACGATATCTTGAAAAAGCTATAAAGTTGACAGAGGAACAGTTAAAATTATTTTGGGATTCCTCAATTGGAGCATACTTTTTTACGGCTGAAGACGCAGAATCGTTACTAACGCGCCAAAAAGAGACTTATGACGGAGCAATTCCATCGGGGAATTCTGTTGCGATGCTAAATTTACTAAGGTTAGCACAATTAACTGGTAACGATACTTATGAGAAGAAAGCAGATCATCTTGGACGGGTTTTTGCCGAAAGCGTCAGAGCTAATCCTGTCGCGCATAGTTTAATGATGGTTGCTGTGGATTATGCCATAGGTCCAACATATTCATTAGTCATCGCAGGGGATGAGGGAAAAGATGATACGAATTCCATGTTAGATGAGGTTAGAAAACATTTTTTACCAAATAAATCGTTAATTTTTCGTCCTACGGAAAAATTGAATCCAGAAATTGATAATCTTTCCAATTATATTCAATTTTTTGATAAATACGAGGGAAAAGCTACTGCGTATGTATGCATTAACAAAACTTGTAAAACACCTACAAACGATATAAAGAAAGCTTTAGAGTACTTAAGCTCTAGAGAATAGAAAAGAAAAATAATTTCCCATTTATCAAATTAAGATATATTAAAAACGAGCCTATGAGTCCAAAAATTAGCCCGATTATAGTAAGTTGATTGGCAGAAACTTTACCGAGAAAAAATTTCCTCACAAATTTCTCATACATGTCTTTAAATTTCGTCTTAGAAAGCCAGCTATCAATCATTATGAGACTCTTAAGATTTACTAATTAATAATCTTAATGTGTTTGACTTTAAAAAAAATTAAGTAAAAACATTTAATAAATCCACTGAGTTAATAGTAGATTGCGTCTTCACGGTATTTAGTTCAGTTCATCAAATGTTCAAGAGTCCATTTACAGTTTAGTATTAAAAACTAATTATGTATTCTTCCCTTATTTTAATTAAGAACAAAAAAAACAAAAAAAGAAAAATAATAAAAAGGAGGTAAAAGCTAATGGAAAAATCCGATATTAAAGCGTTAAAAGCTAAAATGAACTTAAATTCACATGAAATTCAATACCTTAAGTTTTCTTGCGATAAAAGTATGAAGTAAATTTTTTTTTTAATTTTTTTAATTAAAATATACCCAAAAAACCAATAAAAAGAGGTAAATAAAAATGGACAAGTATGAAAAAAAACCTATAATAATAAAAACTGCTGACGATTTTGTTGAGCGTATAGATTGTTAATTATTATTTCTTTGATAAATTTAACGTAAAACCAAATTCTCACGAGTATTTCATCTTATATATGAATTCTAGCCTTTAACCATTATTATTATTTAAAGAAATATTCTAATTTTGTGTGAGAAACCGATAATTTGACAAACTTAATTAGCCTGTTTAATAAAAAAAATTAATTCCTAGTTTGAGGAAGTATATCGAGTTTTTTCAATTCTTCTCTTAAATCAGTCTTAGGGCGATTCCATATGGTTTTCATACCAAGCTTTTTTGCTGGCTTCAGAAAAAACAAGATATCATCGATAAAAAGGCTTTCTTCAGGAATTAAATTATACCGATTAAGTAAAAGTGTATAGATCGCTTTTTCTGGTTTAATTATATTTTCAAATCCAGAAATTATCTGGCCATCGAATAAAGAAAAGAAATGATATTTCGAAGAAACATAACTAAATGTCTCTTTAATAAAATTGGACAAAATATATGATTTATAACCTAATTCGTTTAATTCTTTTAAGATTTCTATGTTTTCTTCAATCGGGGTTAGCATGTCCATCCATTGATCAAAAAATAGCTCAATAAAATTTTTTTCCTGAGGATACTTCGATAAAAAAATATTTCTGGCATTTTCTAAGGTGTTAGTTCCCCGATCTAGCTCTAACCATGTCTTACTCCGAGTAACTTTTAAAACGAATTGGTCGATGTATTCTGTATCGTTTGTAAATCTTAACAAGAATTCGTTAGGTTTGAACTTTAATAAAACATTTCCTAAATCATATATGATGTTCTTTATCATTTATCACATAATAATAATAAAAGAAGAAATAAAAGAATTGTAATTTAATCTCGGTTAAAATTCGTTTGGCATTTTTTTGAGTTCTGCTAATGAGAAAACGGGACCATCGATGCACACAAATTTCTCACCAATATTGCATCGTCCGCATTTTCCGATCCCGCATTTCATTCGCATTTCTAAAGAATTAAGAATCTGTTCGTCTTTCCAACCGATCTTAACTAACTCATCTACGGCAGTTCTTATCATAATCGGAGGACCACAGATAATTGCTACAGCATTATCTGGAGACGGAGCAACTCCCTTAACTATTGCCGCAACAAATCCAACTTTTCGAGTCCATCCCTCTTCTTCGCGATCTATTGTTAAAACTACCTCAATATCGTCTCGTTTTTCCCATTCTTCTAGAACATCTCGATAGAGAACCTCACTTGAATCTCGATTTCCGTAAACCACCGTAATATTCCCATAATCTTTTCTGTGTTTGTCATCTAATACATATAAGATAAGCGATCGCAGCGTGGAAAACGCAAATCCACCGCCAATGACGACGATATTTTTCCCTTTTAACTCTTCCATCGGCCAACCGTTTCCTAACGGACCTCTTACGCCTATCGTATCTCCGATATCACAATTATGAAATGATGAGGTAACGGTTCCCATTTTTTTAATGGTGAATTTAATAGTTCCTTCTTCAGTTGGAGAAGAGGCTATACCTATTGGACATTCCCCCTTTCCGATAATACTGATTTCGGCAAATTGTCCGGGGACATACTTAAAAGTTTTGTATTCTTCTTCATTAACAAATTCAAGTTCGAAGGTTTTAATATCGTTCACCTCGTTTTCTGAGACTACCGATTTAACTTTTGTTAGCATAGGAATGTATGGATTAGGCACTTACTTTCTCACCACTTTTTTCTTCAATTTCCAATATTTTGTCTATAATAATTCTTAATTCGTTATTAACGGGGCACGCTATTAT
>Ga0315553_10000403_pt1 | contig 38802 bp, 34 predicted proteins | sample SalMarSW160140MG_FD_203099 | JGI IMG/M metagenome (GOLD analysis project Ga0315553, IMG submission 203099) | Salt marsh sediment microbial communities from the Plum Island Ecosystem LTER, Massachusetts, United States - Salt Marsh Sediment SW1601-40 ... | reverse complement strand
CTCTCAATGCTTCCAATTGATCAGCCATTTCTCGATTTTCCTCCATTAGCATTTGGTTCTCATCGTATAGCCTTTTCCGCAAGTTTTTTTCGGAATCTAAAGCTTCCTGAAGAATAACAATTCTTTCTCTTAATTCCGTAACGAAGGACACGCTCATCATAAGGTGTCTTTGTTAATCAATTAAAAATTCAATACGATAATTTAGTGCGGCTAATTAATTGAAAAAATTAAGCTGATCGTCTTATTGGTTGTTGTGTAAGTCCAACGCGTAGAATTTTAGATGAGTCAAATAAACTAACTCTCTTCCTTCGAAAATTAAAATACCAGCAATTCATTAAAGCCTAATACCCATGGACGAAACGTCCGACGTATAGTAGCGCGACGTATAATATCCCGATTTGAATTTGGCTGGACTAGTTACCGATAAAATGGCTTACTTGCTCCTTTATAAAATGGCCTATCTGAAATTTCCACCAGGAAGCAGTATTTTATTCGATCTAAATCAGTTGGCAATTAGGCAAAACATGGCGCGAGCTGGAAAAGGATCTAATTCGCAGAATTCTCAAATGATCTCGTACCCCTTCTCCTAATACGGTCCGCTGTTTTGCTGGTGAAACGTCAAATCCATCTCAATATTAGTCACAATATTAGTCACATTTATAATTGCCAGCTACTGATATCAATAAGGTATAAGGGATGGAACGGGACATCAATCGCAGAAATTTCGATGATAAAGTGGTCGATCGACCGCAAAGGAGACGAAAAACTACAAAAAAAGGGATAATAATTACAACCGTGATTGTTGCTGCGATTATAGGCGCCAGTTTCATCGTGTATTTCATCCCATAGCATCGGATTCGTAGCCTAATATAACTACATTAAGATCAGGTCAGAATTAATCTTTCAGTTCTAATTCAAAGGTGAATCTACTCAGTAATAAATTTAGATGGGGTTGCTGTTTCAACATGGATTGATCACCTCGCTGGTACTATTTTATGCTATTCTTCTTGCAGTAGTGTCCTCGAGTGTATTGCTTTTAGAGCTCACTCTCACTAGAATATTCTCAATAATCCTGTGGTATGACTATGCATTTATGGCCATATCAATCGCTTTTTTTGGCCTTGGTGTAGGTTCACTTATTGCTCATATCACTAAGAATCTACTGCGAAGGGAAATTGTCCCGATCTATTTGCTGAAATCTTCTTTGGGATTTGCAATATCTATTGGTGTTTTCCTTCTAGTAACGAGCTACTTCATTCCGCCTAGCGTAGATTTTCTTTACCTATTCTACCTCGCATCATCATTACCTTTCTTGTTTGCAGGAATTGCTATAGCTCTTATTTTCTATTCCAGACCAAGAGATATCAGTAGACTTTATTTTCTTGACTTAATGGGATCTGCAGCTGCTGCGCTATTGTTGGACCCATTGCTTAGAAGTTTTGGAGCTGAATACACCCTAGTTTTTGTCTCCTTGCTGATATGCGTGACTTGTGTGCTTGGAATATTTGTCATTCGGGGAACTCACTTTTCTATTGGCGTTCCACGAATATTAAAAGTTAAAAGGTTTGGATCCAGGGGAGCAGATCTGATTCCACATGACAGACAGTATCCTAATGCAGAACAAGGTCTAAATCATAGTAATAGTGTTATAAGCCATGGGAACAGGACGCAGTTAATTAGATTGTTATCGATTTCGCTGGGGCTTGTTACTTTTTTTTCACTGGTTTTGGCATTGAGTACCTCTTATGCAGATTTGATTTCAATTAAACCGGGAGAGAAAAAAGGACTGTATTATCAACTTTCAAATCCAGCGGGTTTTGAACATCTTTTTACAGAGTGGAACTCGTTTTCAAGAATTGATGTGACCCGTCAAATACACAATGCGACTCAATCTCAAAGCTTAGATGCCTCTGGAAGGTCTAGAGCCCTGGCCGCGATTGCAATAGACGCAGATGCAGACACACCAGTTATACGTTGGAATGGGACGTCACAGGATCTGGAATGGATTAAGCGATACATGGATTTCTTGCCTTACGAAATTTCAGAGATTAACTCAACCTTGGTAATCGGTAGTGGTGGAGGCGAGGACGTTCTGACATCCTTGGCAGGAGGATCAAGGAATGTAACTGCAGTTGAAATAAACCCACTAATCGTTGAAGCAGCAAAACGTTTTGGCCATGCTGCCGGCAACTTGTATGACCGAGATCAGGTAGAATTGGTAATTGATGAGGGGAGAAGATACTTGAGTGGTACAGATTCAAGATTTGACCTCATTATGATCAAGCTAGTAGATTCATGGGCCGCTCAACTTGCCGGTGGATATGCATTGTCTGAGAACTACCTATATACTGTAGAAGCATTCAAGCAATATTTTCAACATTTGAATAAAGATCATGGCATGTTAGTAATGGTACGATGGAACATAGAATTACCGAGGCTAATACCTTTGATATATGAATCTCTTCGTGAATCATCGATACGGAGAAATGGATCAGCAAATGGTGTCTTAGAGGAAAATCAAGACATCCTAAATAAGATAATTATAGTGGAAAATAAACCCGGCCTTTACTTTCTCCCCTTAAGTGAAGGATCAATTTATCCCGTGCTGGTGATGATTAAAGCTAGTGCCTTTACAAAAGATGAACTGGAAATAGTCAAGCAAAGAGTCTATGGAAGAGATGCTAGAACAATCCTACTACCTACTGACCACGTGCAGACCGAATTTGAAGAAGCTTTATCTGACAATTTAGGATCAATTAGGTCACTTGAAGGAAAGGAAAATTCAACCTTTTCTTCTCTTCCCTCTCCCACTGATGATTCTCCATTTTTCTTCGCAAGAGAAAGAATCCCATCACAACTAATAATACTACTTACCACTGTACTCATTCTTTCTGGGGTGTTGTTAACTATTTTAATTTACTATTCCAAGTTAAATAAGGTGGATTTAATACCAGTTCTGTGGTCAACCAAGTACTATTTAATTTTCGCCACCTGTATTGGATTTGGTTTTATGTTCTTTGAAATCACTTTGATCCAGAAATTCCTATTAATCCTTGGAACGCCTGTCTTGGCATTAACCGTCATTCTCTTCTCGATATTGGTTGCTACAGGGGTTGGCTCGTACTCTAGCGGAAAGTTATTTCCCACAAGGCCGGATAGGGCTATTCTGATTTCCATTCCATTCCTAATCGTAATAACGATAGCATACTATGTCTTCATAAATGATGTAATTTATCAGACAATAGTTTTGCCCATCTACGAACGAATCACACTTAGTCTCGCCTTTCTTACCCCAATAGGTTTTTTAATGGGGTTCCAATTTCCATCCATCATTCGCCTAGCAACTGGGTACAAGAGAAAAGATGCCGATGCGATACAGAGTCAAATTGGATCTAGTGGTAGTGCAGAGGAAGATAGAACTTCGGAGCAAATCAACGAAACTGAAGATCACAACGTAACGCTAATCTGGGGGGTTAACATTATTGCCTCAGTTGTAGGTTCCGTCCTAGCAGTCATTTCGTCGATGGTGGTGGGGCTTAACAATACTCTATTGGTGGGCGCTGGGTTTTACATTGGCGCATTTGGGACAATGTTAGTAATTTCATATGTACGTCGTGATCAATAGATTGTATAGTGTGTCAACAAATGAAAAACGGGCTTACAGAAATCATGCATGCGACTCCTTGGCTTATGTATGACGGGAGTATTTTGGCCATTTCGTATTCTTATTGGATTCGTATCAAAGCGCCAGTTGGTGTAAGAATACAATTCTGTTTTCATCGGAAAATATTGTTCAGTAGTACCTAGTGATCGTGCCCGCTACTTATTTGCCAATGTAAAAGAAATGTTTGGTGTGGCTTGGCTTAGTAGCAAAATAAAATCAGACTCATCTGAGGAATTTTGAGGTGCACACGTGTTCCGTCAAATCCATCCACTTTTGATTTCGGAACCAGAAATTTATTTGTCTGGTACCGACCAAAATTTAGAACTATTATTGCATCTTTGAATTCTCCCACCACTCTACCACACAACTCTTGGTCTGACGTAGTTGCCTCACGTCTAGAATTTATTATCAAACTCCAATCGTCTATGTTATCCAATACAGATGACCACTGCGTCAATATAACAAACTACTCTTAGGTCAAAAGGTATTTCTATGATGTCGATATCATCTATATATAAATTTACTAGAAGAGTATATTAGTATGTCCAAAATTACTTTTGTTATGGAATATACAATTCAGGAACTAGAGATTCCTGATGGGCTCAAAGAGCTGTTGACAAGGTCGGGATTTACTTTTGACTCTATTATCTCATCTGACGTTGATCATCTTGCATCTTCACTTGGAATTGAACGTGATGTAGCAAAAATAATATTGGAAGCTGCCAAAAAACTTAAGAAAGACTAGAGCAGTGTGTATGCTCAGTCTCCGATGTCCATTGTAATCATAATCGACAAGAAAGTTTAAATCTGATCAATTCAAATTGGCTGAAGGGTTCAAATTTCGTCAACCTGATAAGATCTGATTCCAAGCTGACGGGATACATCGTACTGAAGGATGGATTGATGATGAGAGGCACCGGTTTTGGTTATCCAACATATATGGAAGGGGAAGTAGTTTTTAACACGGGTATGGTAGGATATACCGAGACACTAACGGATCCTTCATACAGGGGCCAGATTTTATGCCTAACGTATCCATTGATTGGAAACTATGGTGTTCCTGATTTCAACTTGAAAGACCAATTCGGACTTCCTAGATTTTTCGAGTCTACGTCCATTCAGGTTAGAGGGTTGATTGTTCAAAATCTTTCAACTAGCGCAAGTCATTGGAGTTCTGTTAGGACCCTCGATGAATGGTTATATGATCAAAAGATACCGGGCATTTATGGAGTTGATACGCGTGAATTAACCAAACGACTTCGAACCCATGGAGTAATGATGGGTGCTATAAACGTCAACACGACAAGTAGCTCAAAGAGGTCCACGAAGTCAGTCGCAGTTGAAGGGAAAATAAGCTCGAGAACCCAAGGATCTAGGTTAAACCTGCTAAGGATAAAAGAGCAACTTGAAGGTTCAACTTATGAGGGAGTAAATTTCATGCCGGAGGTTTCGACTGAAGAAGCCAAATTTTATGATTCTGTTGTCGAGGATATCAAAAGCCGCAATACTAAAAGAATAGTTCTATTGGATACCGGAACGAAGTTTAGTATAATCCGTAACATCTTGTCATCAGGATTCTCGGTAGTCGTTTTGCCTTGGGATACTGATTATGATTCACTCAAGAAATATGATCCCGCAGGGGTCGTTATAAGCAATGGACCAGGTGACCCAGAGATCTGTACAGCAACTATCAATACGGCCAAAAGACTAATTGAAGAATCGATACCTACTTTAGGTATATGTCTTGGTAATCAGATTCTGGCGCTTGCGGCCGGGGCACGAACATACAAACTAAAATACGGCCATCGAGGTCAAAATAAACCCTGCATTGACAAGAACAATAATACTACTTACATAACGAGTCAAAACCATGGCTATGGAATAGATGCGTTAAGCCTGCAGAAAACTGATTTTACTACCTGGTTTTACAATCCCGATGACGAGACCATAGAAGGGATTCAACATAATTCCAAACCTATCATCGGCGTACAATTTCACCCTGAGGCTTCTCCTGGACCGTATGACTGTCTGTTTGTCTTCGAAAAATTCAGAGACATAATCAAGAATTGCGACAGTCTGACAACTGCCCATTGAGACACAGTTAACTAATTTGAGCTGTTCGAAATCTCTTATAGATGATAATGAAGATACAGTAATACCTTTTTAGTTCTGCAGATAGAATTTTGTTTGGGTCAACTCTAGAAAAGAATACAGTAATATGGAACACTTTGTGATTTATTATTCGAGAAATGCATCAAAATTTGGATGTAGAGCTTTCAATCGCTCTTTATTCGCTCTGCAGCAGAATAATATTCTTTGGGATGTTACGAGATTTACGGGGGGACAGGAGACTTGGGAAAGCATGAAAGTATCAAAAAAGTTCTAGTCCTTGGCAGTGGGGCAATTAAGATCGGAGAAGCAGGCGAAAGTCATTCGGTAATGCGATGACCGTCATTTCGATTACTCTGGTTCTCAATGCCTCAAAGCGTTGAGGGAAGATAATATAAACACCTTATTAATTAATCCTAATATTGCGACTATCCAAACCGATAGCAGATTCGCGGATCGAGTATATCTCTTGCCTGTTAACCTTGAACATGTAACCAGCATAATAGAACTCGAACGCCCAGATTCTATAATGTTGAGTTTTGGGGGCCAAACAGCGTTAAATTGTGGAGTTGCGTTGGAGAAAAATGGGATTTTCAAGAAATATGGAATAAAAGTATTAGGCACTCAAATTCACGGAATTCAAACCACTGAAGATAGACAACTTTTCAAGGATAGTATGGCAGAATGCGGGCTTCCAGTCCTTGAAAGCTCATCAGCGAACTCTATCGAAGAATCCCAACAAATTGCTGAGCGAATAGGATATCCAGTAATCATACGTGTGGCCTATACATTGGGTGGACGAGGCGGTGGTGTTGCCTACAATGATTATGAATTGCAAGAGATAGTACAACGAGGACTATCGCTTAGCGTAGTTCGACAGGTTCTAATTGAAAAATATGTAGGTTCTTGGAAGCAAATTGAATATGAAGTAATGCGAGACCACAGCGGAAACAGTGTAATAGTATGTAATATGGAAAACGTTCTAGCGATGAAGGTTCACACAGGGGATAACATAGTCGTAGCTCCTTCGCAGACACTAAACAACTACGAATATCATAAACTTCGGAGCGCAGCATTGGAAGCCACCAAGAAATGTGGTATCATTGGCGAGTGCAACATTCAGTTCGGGCTTGACCCCTGTTCGGAAAATTATTGCGTTATCGAAGTAAATGCGCGATTATCTAGATCGTCCGCATTGGCCAGTAAGGCTACCGGATATCCGTTGGCATACATGGCCGCTAAGATAAGTTTAGGGTACTCACTTCCTGGATTAGTTAACACTGTCACGAAAGCTACAACGGCGTGTTTTGAGCCTTCATTAGACTACATTGTACTGAAGATGCCTAGATGGGATTTCAAGAAATTTGAATTAGTAAAAAAGAGACTAGGTAGCACAATGAAATCAGTTGGAGAGGTAATGGCGATCGGCAGGAGCTTTGAAGAGGTTCTTCAAAAAGCAATCCGAATGTGCGATAATGGAAAGCATGGCCTTGTTTCTAATTCTAGGATTTGCAATAATGGGTCAGATGGTAATAATTTTTCTTCTACATTCGTTTCCGATAAAAGTTATGATGTAATTAATTCGGATAATGCTTTGGATCCAAATTCGCTGGAAAACACAAGTAATCTACCTAGTCAAGATGTGAATTCTCAACTGGATAAACCTCTAGGGTACTTGTCTTCATCTAAAGCAACTGGTTCTGATTATGGTAATAGTAATAGTAATATAGTGAATTATGAGATTGAATCCATCGAACAAGCTCTGTTGCATCCAACAGATGAGATCCTTTTCGATGTAGTAAGAGCATTGAAGGCGGGCATGTCGGTGGAGCGTGTCAACTCGCTATCATCAATAGATCCTTGGTTCCTAAACAAGATACAAACAATAATCTTAACTGAGAAGAAGCTACGAACTTCGAATCTCGATAAGAATATGTTGCTCGAAGCAAAGAAGACGGGATTCTCAGACGTCCAAATTGCCAACTGTTGTAACATCGACGAGATTGATGTTAGATCACTAAGAATGAGGTTGATGATCCAGCCCGTTACCAAGCAAATAGATACTTTAGCTGCCGAATGGCCAGCAAAAACCAACTATCTTTATCTCACATACGGCGGTCAATTTGATGACGTTCATTATGATTCAAAAATAAAGTACAGGACATTAATACCAAATATGAAAGCTAGCAAACCCCGACCTAAGGACAATCTTTCAAAGGTGATAGTCCTAGGCGCTGGACCATACAGGATAGGTAGCAGCGTAGAATTTGATTGGGGCACTGTAAATATGGTTTGGGGCCTAAAGGACAATGGTTGCAAGGAAGTCATAATCATTAACTGTAATCCTGAGACTGTCTCTACCGATTATGATATTTGCGACCGCTTGTATTTCGAAGAACTAACATACGAAAGAGTAATGGACATTTGTGAAAGAGAAAACCCTGATGGAATCGTGACTTGTGTTGGGGGCCAGACTGCAAATATACTAACTCCAAAGTTAGCGTCTGCAAATATCAACATTGTAGGAACATCTGCAGCGAGTGTAGACCAAGCCGAAGATAGATCCAAGTTCGGAAAGCTGCTTGACTCGTTGGGTATAAGACAGCCAGCCTGGAAAAAATTTACGAGTTTAAATGAAGCACGATCATTTGCGGAGATGGTGAAATACCCTTTACTCGTCAGACCTTCTTATGTACTCAGTGGTGCTGCAATGAAAGTTGTCTGGACCCCCGAGCAGTTAAAGAAATTTCTGACTGAGGCCACTAACGTAAGCCCCGATCACCCAATTGTTATGACGAAGTTCTTGGAAAACGCTTCAGAAGTGGAAGTTGATGCCGTAGGAGACGGACAAAGCGTAGTAATTGGTTCTGTTATTGAACATATCGATAACGCTGGAGTTCACTCAGGAGACGCAATGATGTGCATTCCTCCTTGGAGGTTAGATAGAGAGACTATAGAAACTATTACTGAATATAGCAAAAGAATTGGCGTGGCAATGAAGATAGTAGGACCTTTTAATATACAGTTTTTGTTAAAGAATGGCCAGGTATTTGTAATAGAAGCCAATGTCCGCGCTTCTAGGTCAATGCCGTTCGTATCAAAATTTACTGGCCTAAATCTAATTTCACTGGCGGCACGAGCCATGATAGGAAAAAAATTACCTTTTGATCGTGGTGACTGTTGGTTAAGAAAGTCTGGTTTCGGCATAAAAGTTCCTCAATTTTCTTTTATGCAGCTCGAGGGTGCAGATATTGTCCTTGGTGTTGAAATGCAATCTACAGGGGAAGTAGCCTGTTTTGGGTCAAGTTTTCACGATGCACTATCGAAAGCCTATATTGCAGCCGGATTCACCTTGCCACTCAGTGGTAGAGTTTTGATAACTGCAGGAGGTACTATTAACAAGGAAAGACTCCTTCCGCTTGCACGAAAGATCGGCAACATGGGATACTCAATTATGGCTACAGAACACACCGCTGATTTTATGGAAAATTTTAACATTCGTCCCGTTGAAAGGGTATACAAGATCAGCGAACCTCTTAGAAAACCCAATATTTCAGAAATGCTATTTAGACGTCAAGTCGGTTTCATTATCAATATTCCATCCACATCTACAATTGAGAAATATGTTGGGATGCTAGATGATGAATATCTGATACGTAGGAAGGCGGTTGAACTCGGAGTACCTGTACTGACAACGGTCGAATCTGCTTCCACATTCATTAATACATTGGAATGGATTAGGACTCATACACCTACCTTTGACTACCTAAGACCGTACATTGAAACATAGACCAATTACAATTCCATTCCCGCAATCGATTAGAGATCGTTTACTTGAGCTGCCCATCATCTTTCGATTGGGCGATCCAAAAGGATGATAGTCAAGTTACGAAGGGAAGTAGCCTTTCGTCTCCCAATACGTATCCGTCTAAACATATCACTAACGCCTGTTTAACATAGTCATAAGATTTCGTTGCATTTCTAATAATAGGGGACATAGAAACAGTAGTATCCTTTCTTCCTCCATTGGAGGGAGTGATAAATCGATTAATAGAAGGCATTGTTACTAAGTCAAGGTACCCTCCTTCATTTTTGAATACAGAACTTTTCTTAACTCGAAGGAATATCCAAACACGTTCACCGTTTAGGTTGCTATCGGGTTTATTTAAAACTGGATGCAAGTGTCCCATCACTATTTTATTTACAGCTGATTTTTTGCTCGATGGCATCGTATGACCGTGTAAGAAGAGTGTATCACCTATCGTAATCCCTGTGGGACTGGCTATAGACACCTCAGCTGGGGACAGACTTTCGATTTTCACATCATGATTTCCAGGTATCAAATAGACATGATAATTATTAGTCAGATCCTTCAAGAACCGAGGGATATGATACCATTCTATAGAATTAATACTGACAATTGAATGCTTGATGTCTCCAAGTAGTATTATTCCATCCGGTTTGAAGCCTTTTATTATCGCCTGTACCTCTGAAACGATTTGTTGGGTAAAAAATTTCGAATTTATTTGAATCCCCTTCTCCATAAGATAGTGCTCGAAACCTAGGTGAAGATCTGTGATAACGAGGTACTTTTCGGGAGAGATGCCCCGCCCATGATAGTACTTAAATGATAAAGCGGCATGTGGAGCTATTATTTCGATGCTCGTAGTAACATCCCTTCCTTCCACGACCAGTCTACTATCCTTTGTGTAATATCCTTTATTTCCATAGCACTCCTTGAACCAATGTCATGTAAACAAAGGTATTAAATGAATTCGAGCAAGTTATTCTTTGTTGTCTGACAACTGTAGAGCAATGGATATCTCATTCATCAAATCGTAACGAGGAACAAAATAATCAAATTCACATTGAGGAGAAGATCAGGTGCATATTGCCGCGTTTACACATAATTAAAGTGAGACACCTGTCGTGTGAATGAACCTTTCTCTCAGAATTCACGTTTTAAGTTTAGGAGTATTCATTTGCAGGAGCCGCGATTGAATTTATTTAGTGTTCAAAAAATCTTAGGAGATATGAGGCCTAATATAGTCGGATAGAATAAGAGTAAAGTGATTCAGTCGGCCAGACTAGAATAAGAGTTAAGTTGCCTCAACAAAGTTAGTTTGAAAAAGACTTTCCTCTCGCAAAATTTTGTTCCACAGTACGTTCTTGTCGCTTCTTCAGTGTGTGTACTATACGCAACAATAAAAGGATGAATGAACCATGATCAAGTACGAAAGGGTTACTGGGAAATTTGAATTGCGTTAACGCACCCATGTTGTCCAGGCCTGGATGTTACCCTTGCGACGCCTAACTCAGTTTGAATTATAGCTCCCTTGTTTACCACCCCTCTTCTTTCGTAATCCCTATTTGCAGGATTTCTAATTACATGAGAAATAATCGTCTTCTGGGTCGTTCTAGTATCAGGGTCTGTTACATTAGCGAATTGTGAGCTTTTCAATGCGTTCTTATAATTTCCACCTCGAGTCCGTCGTGATATAGAGATATTTTTGCCCACTAGTGCTTCATTAGGATATCGATCGATCTCGTATTTCTTTCGACTTCTGCAAGGAGTAATTTTCCCCCCAGTGTATTTTCTGCCAGTGAGATTCTCTATTGACTTCCTCATAATAAACCAACGTCCAAAAGGGGTAATTTAATACTTTTCAATACGCAGGATACCTTCGGCGAAAGAATCAATAATCACATCCATCTAAGAGCTACGTTTTCCCGAAGTCGCCAAATTTCTTTTCAACAAATCTAAGTTCGGAATTCCAAAATAGCTTATAAATTTCTCAGTTGTCTTGTATACCTTCAACCTACCTAGTGAATCGTGTTTGACAAATCCGTGACTATGTAATTCCTTCAAATGCGAATATACTTGAGAACCTCTAATCCGTACCAGCCTAGTAGATGTAACTGGTTGCTCGTATGCAATATAAGATAAGGTCTTCAGAGACGCTTGTGACAAAATAGGCTGATGCGAAAACTTTCTAACAATAGATAGATAGATGGGTTTCACTTGCAAGACGAAAGTACCGTCCTCTAACTTAGCTATTTCCAAAGCCTTTAGCTGAGAGTTAATTATATTCATTAAATCCTTAATAACTTGAATAGTTTTCTCTCTCGACATGATACCTGAAGCCCTAACAAGTTCATCGACTGACATTGGTTTCCCAGAACAATAAAGAGCTACCTCAATGCGCGCTCTAATTTCATCTTGCAACAGGCCATTCTCCTTCACTTTCATCTCAGTGTTTACACTATACCTATGGCAAACCGTCTAGTACCCTGCATAAAAGGATATCTTCTCTATCATTAGTTTCTTCTATATGAATACTTCCCTTCAAGGCCAAATACAACATGGCCAAGAAGCATCTAGCACTCGAGAGCGGGTCCATTTCTGCGATCAAATTACTGAATAATTCATCCCCATGTTCGATCAGCTTGTTACGAATTATCGTTTCAAACTGTGCTAAGCTTTCTTCAATTCTTACAAAGTATTCCTCAAATGAAAAATCCTCAACTGGTTCTATGTTGATACGCGGTTTACGTGCCCCTGATTCAGTGAGGGTTGATACCATGCTCTCTAGCACAGACAGAAGCTCTTGAAGAGAGACAGGATAGCTTGACTCGTATCGAAAAGGTATTGTGATAGGGCTTAAATTCTCAATGGGAATTTCATCTCCTCGACTTGAGGGAGTGCTTTTCTTTTCGGACAAAGATTGCAACTTGAAAATACTTTCCACTTTTATTCGATGAATCATCGATGAAGACAGGGCAGCAACACCACAAATTCTCAAATCCTTGTATTGGATCTTTTCAAGAATATCCAGCAACATCCTAAGCATTAAGGCGACATCGATATCCCAGGCATCTCGCTTCAAGAGAAGAGAGGAATTAAACAAAACATCAATTGGGGGCTCAGAAAGCTTTCTTCTCTCACTTTCATGGATAATACCTTCCGTCAAATTTTGATTTTCTCCTGTTGTAGACATTGTTCCCTACTATTCCGTTTCACAATGTTATCTTTGATTTAAATATATTAGTATTCAATTTTTACAATGTTCAACTTTTACAATCTTGTAATATAATGTTGGATTTCATAATTTACGTCGTACTTGTCTTAATTGTGAAGTGTCATAGGCTAATAGGCTAATGACTTCATTTAAATAGCCAAATATCGTTATAGAAGAAGTTGGGAAACCAGGCACAAAGTAACAAGGTACGGGCGGAGATTAAGTTCCCACTAATTCTTATTCATACACCCTATGGGCTCAGTTTTTTCGATAAGGTAGCAGGTAGTAAAATCGCCAAGATCTATGCAAGATTTAATACGTATCTCATGCCACTCATAACTGCTCTCGCTGTATTTTTGATAGTAGGTTCGCTAATGGTTCTGTTTTCAAATGGAGCTGCTCGTGAAGGGGTTAGGGATATAGGACCTCAATCAAACCTCCTTATCCCAGGTCTGAACCCTTATTTACCATGGACTTATGGCTGGATTGCCTTAGTACTGACAATTATCATTCATGAGGCAGGGCACGGAATCGTAGCTAGGGTGTATGGTGTGAAGGTGGAGTCTACAGGATTGGTGCTTATTTTGGGTATTCCTATAGGAGCATTTGTCAACATAGAAAGGGAGGAGTTGACTAGAACCAAACTAAGGGAAAAGAGCGCAATTCTTACGGCGGGTCCCATGAACAATATGATAGTAGCTGGGCTTTCTCTTGGTTTGCTCTATTTAGTTATCTCATCACTTGTCCCTTTGCCACAACTGGAAGACGTTCAATATGGAGTGGAGATTATGACTGTAGGTGATGGTTCGCTTGCAAGTTCAATAGGTATGAAAAAGGGAGATGTGATTGTGGATATCGAAGGTGACAGAGTAAAGCACATTGAGGATCTAAGCAGGCTTCTTCAGGCAAATTTAGGAAATAGGGTGGCAATCACGTGGAAGGACTCTGGCGGTCAGGAAATCACAAAAATTGCTCCGATTCCAGAAAGTGTGCAACCCAATACAGGCATCCTTGGCGTTACGATCACGAACATATCACCAGATCCTGAATTCGTTCTTAGTCGATATAAGAGTGCATTCAGTTCGAACCCAATTGCGATTCTTCTTCCACCGACTATGGCTGAAGGTTCAGTGCCCTATTCTGATCTAATGGCATCTAAATATACGTCCACACTTGGTCCTGCTTTTCCAATTATCGCTAACTTCCTTTTTTGGTTATGGTTCATCAACTTTAATGTAGGCATCTTCAACGCATTACCAATAGGTCCGCTAGATGGAGGACAATTGTACAACTCATTGATCGAAAGAAAAGTTAGTGCTGGTTCCACCCGCTTTCGAAACGCATCTCTAATCCTGACACTTGTGATGGTGTTGATTGTAGCCGCAACTTTTGTATTGCCATGGATTCTGGGGTAGCACGTTGTTTTAAATTTATCCATTCACGGGTCCTAGCTAAAAATACAGAGATTTATGTTACCACAAGTGAATTCGTTTGGACATGTAGAAATTAATTATACTCTGGTTTTGAACACTGTGTTGTCTAAAGAAACTAATATTTGAAACCAGTTCAATAGATGATTGTGTATAAAAATGCGTACAAACGGTGATAGAGAGACACATTTTCCATCGATTAGTGAATATGAACATACTGAACATATTTTCTTTGAACTTGCAAGCGAACACAGGTTGCAAATCTTATTCAAATTGCATGATGAGAAAACAAAACTGGCCAAGCTTGCACGAGATCTGAAAGTAACAATGCAAGAGGTACATCGAAATCTAAACAGACTGTTTGAGGCTGGGCTTATCGAAAAAGATTCAAGTGGCAATTTCTCACTTTCCACTTTTGGGAATATCATCATTAGACAAATTTCGACTTTTAGCTTTCTCTCTACGTATCAGAACTATTTTTCAGAACATATTGCTGGAGATATACCAATGAAGTTCATCTACAGGATAGGTGCTCTTAATAAATGTGAGTTCGTTAACGGGCTTGTTGCAGTAATTGAAAGATGGAAAAAGATGTACGAAGAATCTGAAGAGTATATCTGTGCAATGTTACCACAAATTCCGCTAGAACTGATTCAAGCGATTTTGCCGCGCATTAAAAGTAAGAAACTAAAGTTTAGCTATATTCTTCCTCAAAATGCATTAGTTCCTAAGAAGCGTATAGACCTGCTTAAACAGGTCGGTTATCATGACTTGTTGAAAAGTGGTGAAGTTGAACGGAGAATGATCGACAGGATTCAAGTTGCTGTAGTTCTGAATGAACATCAAGCTACTGTGATCTTTCCCAATTATAAGGGGATAACCGATATGACTTCCATGTTTTACAGCAACGGCTCAATCGATCGTGAGGGCCTTTTCCATGACTGGTGTCTTGATTTTTTCAGGTATAATTGGTACAACTCAAAATCGTTTGACGAGAGTAAGTTAGTGGATGTGTAGAATTAGAAAGATTATTCCTAAACTTTTGTGGTTCATACAGGACTATAATATAGATATGCCGTTCGTTGGAAACTTCGGATGCAAGGTACATGTCAAGAAGATATATTAATGGATTAGCAGAGTAATTAGTTGCCCATTCTGGTAGGATACCTTTTGGCTAGAACTTTAAGTTGACCGTATAATACCTTAGCGGGCTGGAAATGAATCAATTTGAAAGAAGATAGTGGTTTGGAGGATGATTTCAAGCTAAATAAAATCCCTCGTGTAAAATCAGAGGTCCATAAAACCTCTGAAGTTAATACGATGGCTTACAACCTGACAATGACATCTGATAAAAAGCGATCTAAGACGACTGACCGCTTCGATGAATTGGATGGGGAATCCTTGTATGATTCTCTAACTAAATTACTTCCCAAAGAAGCATCCATTACTGCGGCCCGGTTTGAAGGCCCAAAGATTGCACTCTATACGGAAAACCCTAAATTTGCTCTTACGGAACTCACATTGCACCTCTCAGGTCTCTCAAAGACCATGAAAAAGCGGTTTGTAATCCGAACTGACCCAAGTATACGGATTTCTGAGGATTTAACTAGGTCAACAGTTTTGAAGCTCGTCCCAAAGAATGTTTCCCTTTCAGCAGCGTTCTGCGACGATGCAACGGGTGAAGTAATTTTGGAGTTAAGTAATCCTGAAGCCATCACCCCTGCGTTGATTATAGAAATTGCGTCTCTAACAGGTTGGCTAGCAAGAACTCGACTTTCTCCACATATACCTTCTACAAGTATCAAAACAATTCATTCAACTTTAAAGGGTTCTGCGAGGGAGAGAATCAACTTCTTTCAGGAATTAGGACAGAGAATTTTTAGAACTCCTCTTGTAGTAGGTAGCTATAGCCATTTGGATGGTATCAAACGGAAAGGTAATCCGAACTCGGACGATGGTCATGCCGATGACAAGTTGATATCGCCTGAAGCTCCTGGTAGATTCGACAAGTCTTCTACTTTCAGCGCATCTAGCAAGGCAGAGGTTCTACTCTATTGCTTGGGTGGAGTTAAGCAAGTTGGTAGGTCGTGCTTCATTGTATCGACACAAGAAAGTAAAGTTATGTTGGATTGTGGATTAAATCCAGGTGAGGCACTAGGGCTAGACGCGTTTCCCAGAATAGATTGGTTCCCCTTTACACTAAATGATCTTGATGCAGTTGTTTTGAGTCATGCGCATATTGACCACCAAGGATTTTTGCCAGCACTTTATAGGTATGGATATAGAGGACCAGTTTATTGTACCGAACCCACATTGCCTCTTATGACGCTCTTGCAAATGGATTCGGTCAAGATAGCAAAGGCAAACGGCACTTACTTACCTTACGAGTCTCGTGATGTCTACGAGGTGATCAAACATTGCATAACATTACCATACGGCAAGCCTACGGATATTTCCCCGGATATTACAATAACCCTCAACAATGCAGGCCATATTATGGGCAGTGCTACTGTGCATCTGAATATATCGGGAGCCCATAATATATTATATTCTGGCGATTACAAATACGCCAGAACTCAATTACTTGATACTGCTCTCTCGGTTTACCCCAGGGTGGAAACTTTGATTACTGAGAGTACTTATGGCAATACCTCTGATATCATGCCTGATCAAACATCCGTATATACTAATTTTACAAGAAGCATAAACCATACGCTACAACATGGTGGCAAGGTGTTGATTCCAGTTCCTGCCGTAGGTAGGGCCCAAGAGATGATGTTAGTATTGGACAAAGAAATGCGAGAGAGAAATTTGGTCGAATGTCCGATCTATATTGAAGGAATGATCTCAGAGGCTAGTGCTATTCATATGTCGTATGCCCACTATCTTGGATTTAACGTGAGAAAGAGTGTTTCTTCTGGCGTGAATCCTTTTCAGTCAGAATATTTTACTCTCGTAAATGGACCCGGAAAACGGGACGAAATTTTAGAAGATCACAATCCTTCTATCATAATGGCGACATCAGGGATGCTCGAAGGTGGACCATCGGTAGAATATTTTAAATCCATCGCTCCTGTACATGGAAACAAGATTATATTCGTTTCATATCAGATAAATGGAACATTGGGGAGACGTGTAATGGACGGAATCATGAATGAAATTGGGATGATGGACAAAAACGGGAAGGTAAAGGTCGTTCCAGTAAATTGTGACACCCAAAGGATAGATGGTTTTAGTGGACATAGCGACTACAACCAAATTATGAATTTTGTCTATCGAGTTAAACCGAAGAGAGTAATAGTCAACCACGGTGAAAGATCAAAATCAGAGAATATTGCTAGTTCGATCCATAATAGATATCATTTGAGAACCTCAGTACCTGATAACAGAGAAGTAATGAAGCTGCGCTAAGGCACCATTTCCACATACTTTTTAGCCATGTATGTATAATTAATCTGTTGAGCTACGTTGGCTATTCGATACAAGTGTCTAAATTGTAACATTGTGCTCACAGGAGAAGGAGCTTCTAGGCATTATTTAGCAAATCCGTCACATAAACTGGAGAAGCTGCCTCCCCCTATAAAGCCTGTAAGAGGTACCGAAGCAAAAAGGTATTAACTCTACTTGAATGTGCAAAGTACCTTTGCACACCCTCAATCGCTGTAAAGTATTGATAGATATCAGGCCTTGTAGATAGATATGATAACATCATTTAATAAAAAATAAATTCCAGTGATCCAAGATTATCTATGGCAGATTGAATTCACATTCTACCATTTGGTGTAACATATGTTCAAAACACATGAGTTCCGTTGAACAGATATTCACCCACCTTGTTTCAGATCATCATATACGTGAAAAAGCTAAACTTGAGAAGGAACTAAAATTTAGTTGGAATAGCATAAGAATACAACAAAGAGTTCCCTCCCTACTTGGCAGTTGGATGACGAGTATTAAAGAATGATTGCACTATTGCAAATAACCCAAAATGAGTTGGACTGATATAATTAGGAGAGAAAAAGAGAACAGGATTGTTAGCAATCTATCACTAATTTTTATAGCGATGTATGAACCAACCTGTGCACCCGCCAGCGCACCCAATGCTATTGCCCCCGCGAACAAATAATCCTGCTGAAAAAGAACTGAATGAGTCAAAATACCAGCAATAGAGGTTATCAGTATAGATAGCTGCGATGTGGCGACTGATTGCTGCATTGATAGTTTTTTTACCGCAAACAATAGAGGAACAAAGATGATCCCTCCTCCAATTCCGAAAAGGCTTGATATTAGACCAGCTGCTGAAGCTCCAACGTATAATAGTGCGTTCGAGATTAATTTTCTTCCATTCTCATGATCAAATCTGTCCTGTCTTATTGATTTTCGGATTAATAAATAGAAACTCGTTGATAATAACAATATAGCAAAATACAACTTGAATTCATCTGGATCCAGAACAGAAGAGATAAGGGCACCAATAACTGAAAAAGGAACAGCAAAAGCTGCAACCTTGATCCCGATGCTATATCTAATTTTTTTCTTAATCGAATAAGAAACTGTTGACGAGGCTCCAGTTGAGGCCACTGCTAACAAACTCGTCGAGGCAACCTGCGATGGCAGGAAGCCGGAAAGCGTGAGGACAGGGGATATAATGATACCCCCACCTAGTCCGAGCAATGAACCTACTAAGCCTGCAGCTACTCCTATGACAGATGCAAAAAATAGATTTTCTAGCAAATTATGTATTAATCGTTCTAATTCGTTTTAGGGAAGCAATAAATGGTTTGTTCTATCCAAAAGAAAATTTTACGTATATTAATTAGGGAATTACTTCAGAACATAAATTGCGCATCATAATTGTTGGGTTTGGGGTAGTAGGGCAAAGCTTTGTCAAAATACTTCTTTCTAAATCAGCTGAGCTCTACAGCATGTATGGTTTGAATCCGAAGGTGGTAGCATGTGTTGACAGCAATGGTATGGCTGTATCCCCACAGGGATTGGATCTCGCTAGGCTCTTAGAATCGAAACGTATGAAACAATCTGTGTCCGCGTACCACAAAGAGAAGAAGGCCTGTCTCAATACCAGTGAAATTATTGAAAATACAGAGGCTGAAGTTATGATCGAAGTTACCCCTACAAATCTTCAGAATGGTGAGCCTGGGATTTCTCATATTATGTCTGCGATGAAAACCAAGAAACATGTAATCACAGTGAATAAAGGGCCATTGGCCCTGGCCTTTTCGTCCTTGCTAGAGTTGTCTGGTTATAACAATGTTAGACTCGCCTTTAGTGGTACTGTTGGAGGGGGAACCCCTATTCTGGAATTTGCAAAGGAATGTCTGAGAGGAGATCGTATTCTATCTTTCAGAGGAATTCTTAATGGGACAACTAATTATATCCTTAGCAAAATGGAGGAAGATGGACTCACTTTTCAGCAAGCGCTAGCCGACGCTAAACAGAAAGGATACGCTGAAGCGGCTCCAAAGCTCGATATTGATGGGTATGATGCTGCTGCCAAGCTCGTAATTATGGCTAATTGGATTATGTCAAGGAAAGTCAGTATCGCTGATGTTTCAAGACATGGTATTTCAGAGGTGGACTTAAATGCGATAAGGAACGCACGTGAAAAGGGTAAGGCTATTAAACTAATAGCATACTGCGACAATGATGAACTTAAGGTAATGCCTTCAGAAATCCAACAGGATGATCCGATATGCGTTACTGGAACTCTAAATGCTGTGACATTTTCTTCAGAATATTCGGGAGAGAAAACAATCATAGGTAGAGGTGCTGGCGGTCTAGAAACTGCCAGTGCAATCCTCAGAGACTTAATAGAAATACGTGATTCAATTTCCGTTCCATTTGATTTAATGGTCTAAGCCGAGTTTCATTTTCAAATGATGGTAGATCTTATCATTCGAACTATTCCTAATGATTGTCAAAAGAAATAATAGCCAGCGAATCGTGTTTGTTCCTAAATGTATAGCGGGGAATTGGAAGTTCAAGCCAAGCGGAAAACCCTTGCTATACTTCACGATGAAATTGGGAAGATCTTGAACTCTGCAAGAGAACTTTCTTCATTAGGGAAAAGTATTACACGCGGCATGATTCATGATATTCAACCCACTTTGGACAGAATGAGAATTGCAGAAGAGGAGGTTGACAATCTTAGAAGGCGAGTGACCAGGGAGGTCGCAGAAATTGGAAGTCTAATGGTGTATAGAGAGGACGTACTTAGGACGGCATATCTTATGGACGATATTGCGGGTTACATAAGTGGTGTAGCATTTAGGCTTGTGAACATGCAATTAGATATCATTATGATAGGAAGGTTTGCAGAAGACATCAATGAGTTGATCGGTATTGTAGTTGAAGCAACATTCAAACTTAATGAAATGGCAAGAGCCCTGAGTATCAATCCGTCAAGTACTATTGAACTGGCTCAGGAGGTTCAAAGGTTGGAAAGATTGGTAGATGAGAGACACAGGAGTTTAATAATAAAAGCAATGAATGAAATATCGGTGACCAAAGACTTACTCCTTTTAAAGGACGCAATTGAAGGGATAGAAGGAATGGCTGACAAGTGCCAAGAAGCGTCCGATTCTTTAACAATCCTTGCTTTGAGTATGTGATGAATACACCAGTTTTAGGACATCTGATTGAAAACAGGATAATTATTTGGAACATAGAAGAATCCCGTGCACTATTTGGCACTGGCTATTACGGTAAGCCGATTGGGATCTCGAAACCAAAAGGAACGGATTTTGACGTCCCAATAGTACTTGACCTAATCGAAGGATGTTATCTTGCCGAAAGAGGAGAATTGTCTATCCTATCTAGCTCGCGAAAGACAATCTCCATAAGGAGAATAAAAATTTTGTGCAGAAAGCAGTATGACAATTTTGATGCAAGGTATCTTGTATTCAAGGTCTTGAAGGATAAAGGCTATATTGTTTCTCCCGGGATAAAATTTGGCTGTGACTTTGCCGTGTACGAGCGAGGCCCTGGTATCGATCATGCGCCTTTTTTGATATCTGTATACGTACCAGCAACAAATATTACTGCCACTTCAATAGTCCTGAGTGGAAGATTAGCCACTACGGTAAAGAAACAGTTCATCCTTGCTTGTCCGAGGCTAAGGAAAGGACGGGTATACTTTGTAGGCATAGACTGGTGGCGGGCCTAGAAGGTATCTCACTGTAGGATAAAAAGACAAAATACCAATTGCGGATATACAACAATGAGATAGATATTACGTACATGTCTATTTCTCCCTAGTGGGATTGTACAGATTGGTCAATAACTGAATTATTGATTGGATACTTGCCCATCTTCTTAACTGTCCCACGGTATTACTTGATGCCAGAATGCCAGCAATTTCAGGACGCAAAATTGGTTTAAATATGAGTTTCCAATCCCTACTCATGTGACCAGTCCGGCGATCTCTAATTTGCCCTTTAAGGACAAAACCGTTCTAATAACTGGAAGTGGAACAGGAATAGGTCAGGCAATAGCCACAAAATTTGCAGAAAATGGCGCAAGCATTATTATCATGGGGCGAAGACAGAAGCCACTAGAGGATACCAAGGAAATCCTATTAAAAACAATGTCATCAGTTGGATCCTCGGCGAAGATTATTTCATTTCCGGGAGTTGACGTGTCTGATGAGCAATCTTTGATTAATATGTATAGTTCGATCAAAAGTTCTTCAGAGAGTCTGGATATTATCGTAAACAATGCTGGCGTGTCAGGTCCCGTTAAGGTATTCACTAATGCAGATTACGGGGAATTCAAGGAATGCGTAGCGATTCACCTAACGGGTACATTCTTCACTTCGGTACACGGCCTTGATCTGTTGTCGAAGAATGGCAAGATAATTACAATAAGTACCTTTTTCACCGAAGAGAGCAAATTTGAGCAGCGACCTTATAGATTCAGAACTCCATATACGGCCTCCCAAGGAGCCAAAAATAGGCTAGCTGAAGCATTGGCATGGGAACTAACAAATCGTGGAATTAGATCTATCGCAACTAATCCTGGTCCGGTCCATTCAGACAGGATCTACAAAACTGTTTATCCGAAGGCTGCTGCTGAATTCCTAAGGATCGGAGGATTTAGAGGCATGAAGTCTAGCGTGATAGAATATATTCTATCGAAAATTCTCCCTTACTTGGGTGGTAGTACGTCTGAGATTGCGTCGAAAGGAAACGAGATAGCTAAAGAAATACTAAAATCCAAGATCGATATAAATTCTATGCAAGATGACCTAGAGCATAACATTGCAGAGCTTATCAAAAAGCTATACAATATAGCAGAAAAAATTCAAGAGAATACTAAAAAAATGATCGTTGATGGGGAATTTTTGAGTCAAGAAGACGTAGCTGAGATGGTTTTAACATTATCTTCAGAGAAAACGAGTCGACTTTTAAACGGTCGAGTAGTACCTAATGATCGAGTATTCTACACCGTCAAACCAGCGATCTCCACCGTTGTTCAGCGAACAGGTTCTAACCAGAACCTAGGAACAGTTTTAATAAGCACAAGCAGTAGTGAATCCATTGACCTGTCGAGAATTAAGGCTCTCTGCCAGACGATAATTAATAATGGACAAAACAAAATAATAATCATTTCCCCAGAAAAAATAGAACAATTGTCTGAATTTTCCCAGTATCTCGTCAATCTTTCAGATGAGGTGAATTTACGTGACTCTTTGAACCGAATCAAAAGCAGTACGGGTCCTATCAGTGGATTGATCCATTTTACTGGACGACCAGATTATTCAAAATCATTACTCGAGCTCACAAAAGAGGATTGGGAGTCACTGATCAACAAATTTATTCATATCCCAGCATTGGTGACTAAACACATGGTTACTATCCTTGCACCTGACGGCGCATTGGAAGAACCTGTCAGATTTAAAGAGTCGTCAGGAAACGTGGTAATAATAGGACCCGACTGGCCAAAAGGTGACAAGATTTCTGGATTAGTCAAAGCGCGAGCCGAACTTTTTCGAGGTGCTCTGAGGCCATTTATTGTTACTGCTAATCAGGAGCTGTCTGATGTTTTAGGTTCTAAGATTTGCATATATCTAATTCTGCCTGGAAATTTTGACAATGGCGGGGTGGACGAAGAACAGCTGGGAGATTCCATTTCTAGCCTGATCTCCAGATCTCAGAATCGGCTGCAGAACGAAACGATATTTTGTCTAGGTAATTAACCTATCAATGTATGGATGAAAAAAAATTATATAACCTAAAAGACTGCACAGGATATACAACCTAGTATTAAAAACTATCTGCTTTCGGTTGAACAGATATTATTCTACGAATTAGTTTTCTGACTCAGTTGCTTGATCTTGGCTACCACTTGATATTTCTTGGGCCGGGGCAGACTGCTCTGTGGCCCCATTCACTATTTCAGCTGTTGCAAACCTATTCCCAACTTGTGTTACCCTTATCTTTGCGTTCTGACCAACTTTCCCATCCTTAACAAATATGACAAAACCTTGGACCCGAGCAATTCCGTCACCTTTTCTACTTATTTCAGAAATCTGTACGTCGTACTCCTTTCCCGTTTCTACTGGTTTTGGTCCGAAACTATCGTTTCTTCTAAATCCACCGTAACTCATTCCTTATTCCTTGCTACAACACTTACTCTTACCCTATATAAATCGTGGTAACCGTTAGCTTTTAGCTTCCAATCTTAACCGTCTCATTGCATGCGGATCTAACGGCTTCAATAGCAGATAGTACTGCCAACATACTTGTCCGCGGGTTTTCTGGATGAGGTATGTTGCTTGCAACTATTTTTAAGATCCCAAACTCTCCTTTGACATCTATCACGTGTCGATTAACTTTTATATTCGGATCGGCAATTATTTTGACCTTGATTTTGGTGATGTTGCCTGTTGCAAGTGCTAATGCAGCAAAGACATTCACATTCGAAGGAAACAACTCAACTGCGCTGCGGACATCTCCTTCATATAACACTGTCCTATTACTGAGCTCCTGCAAGGGTATATTCTTGTAGATATCAAAATAAGGAGCTCCAGCCAACGATTTGGGATTTTTAGTTGTTGTAATGGTAACCTGGTCTATATTGTTCCGGGCGGATTTTATTGCATCTATACCAGCGATCGCTCCAGTCGGAATATGGATAACACCAGTGTGTTCTTCAGCCTCTGATTCAAGTTCCTTCATGAACGTGTAATCGACTAATTCTCCTACACTGAAAATGATAAAATACTTTCCATCAGACAGGATCTTCTTGGCGTATTGTCGGACCGCAGCCCGACTAGCTGATTCAACTACAATTTGAGTATTCTTATATGGTTCAGAGTGAAAAAGCAAATCGGGATTAGAAAACAGGTGTGGCTTATCATTCGTTATGGATTTCTTTGCAACTTCCAATCTGCCGAGAGACGAATCAACAATAAAGCTCAGCCGTGCTGGTGACAAGAAGCCGCTATCGATTGATCTTGCAATTTGATGGCCTATCGTTCCGAAACCTATTATACCGACCTTTTTCAAGAGTATCTCAGGCACAACTTAATACTGTACTATTCGCCGCAGCACTTTAGCGTCTAGGGCCTCTCTCAGGTTTTCTCTGACCGGGAGCCCTTCTCTTTTCGAACCGCTTGCTATAGTTATTCTTGTTACGCAACCTGGAAATAGGACTATCTCTCAACTTTCCTTGAATTTTTGGAGTTTGTCCTCTAACCTTTCCAGCCTTGGTTAACGATCCATGGGTTGGCATCTATTTAACAACTATACATAATAACACATATATAAATTCTAAATCTGGCATGTGGTAGAGTGGGGCAAATATGTGGAACTAAGACACTGGATGACTGCAATATATTTTTGGATTTGGGGGGGTTCCTGCTCTTTATTTCGAGCAAAACCGTAAATCAATTACACATCCATCTATAAATAATGATATGGTTAACTCAGAATTAAAGACTAGTTTTTATTCAATGGTGAGGTACTGTGAAATACCTTTTTTCCAACCCTGTTCCAATTGAGACCATGACAATTTCGCTGGTATTTGGGGCAACAATTGCCCACTAATTGGAAGAAGGTTGCAAATCCATCCTGGATTGTACTGCTTTAAATTGCTTGGACTTTCAATCTGTTCAAACTATAATAATGTTAGAAATCGAAAATTATGATGTAAAAATAAGACAGCTGAAGAAAGAGTTGAATGCTGTGATTCTGGCTCATAATTATCAGAACCCAGAAATTCAGGACATTGCAGATTTTGTTGGTGATTCTCTGGCCCTTTCTAGAGCCGCTGCCGGTACTGACGCAGATCTTATTGTATTTTGTGGGGTCCACTTCATGGCGGAGACAGCTGCTATATTATGCCCCGAAAAAACAGTACTGATACCTGATGCTCAGGCCGGATGCTCTCTAGCTTCCGCGATTAATCCTGATGAACTTATCAGATGGAAATCAAGACATCCTGAGGCTGTTGTTATTAGTTATGTCAACACATCAGCGGAGATTAAGGCTTTGTCTGATTACTGTTGCACCTCGTCTAATGCGGTAGAAATTACAAACTCAATTCCAGCCCATAAGGAGATCCTTTTCCTACCAGATATGTTTTTGGGATCATATGTCGCAAGACAGACTAGCAGGAAGAATATGCATATTTGGCCAGGTGAATGTCATGTGCATGCGGGGATGACATTTCGTGATATCAACGAGCGTCTAGAAGCCGAATCCGACGCCGAACTTTTGATTCATCCTGAATGTGGTTGTACTACGTCAGCACTATATCATTATGGAGAAGGTGATATCAACAAATCTTGTCATGTACTCTCTACTGAGGGAATGATCAAACATACATCGTCATCGCATTCCAAGAAATTCATAGTGGCAACTGAAATCGGAATTCTTCATAGGATGAAAAATCATAATCCTAACAAGACCTTCATACCGTTGAAAGAGGATGCTATATGCAAATATATGAAGATGATCACACTCGAAAAGGTGTATCATTCTCTAAGGAAAAATGTCCATGTGGTAAACGTTCCCTATAAGGTGAGGTCAAGAGCCAAACTTGCCATTGAAAGGATGCTCGCCGTATGATCTGATTAGCCCTAGTCTTAACTAATGAGATTTGGTTGGGGGGCATGTAACCTGGAATACTTATAACTATCTAAGTTTATAATGGGATTTGACAGTCATACTAAAATCGACTGCTCTAGTAGAATGTGTCATCGAACCTACCGATATGAAATCTGGATTTAGCCGAGCAAATTCTTGGAAATTAGACTCATTAATCCCTCCTGAAATCTCCACAAGTACACGATTCCTTAGGCCCAAATCTCGTAATTTAGACATAGCCACCTTCGCATTATCCACGGAAAAGTTGTCCAACATTACGATGTCCGCACCAGCTAGAACAGCGGAAATGAGTTCATCTTTTGAACGAACCTCGCATTCTATTTCCAGATTATTCCCGAACTGTTTCCTTGCCTTGCTTACGCAATCACTAGCATCACCCACAATTGCGACATGGTTATCCTTTATGAGGATCTTGTCGTATAGCCCCATTCGGTGAGGACGTCCACCTCCCACCGCTATGGCCTTCTTATCAAATAATCTCATTCCAGGAGATGTTTTTCTTGTAGCAGTAATTAGAGTATTGACACCAAGCTTTCTTAAGAATACAGTGTGTTTTCTGCTTTCTGTTGCAACTCCGCTCATTCGCATTAGCAAGTTTAAGGCAGTTCGTTCGGCTTTGAGTATCGCCCTAGCGTCCCCCTTCACCACTATTACTTGCTGATTGTTGGTCGCAATAGCCCCATCTTCAACTAGTTTCGTAGTATAGCAGCCACAAATTTCTAAGGCAATACATGCTTCCTCGACACCACAAATCACCACGCTTTCTGCCGTCCCCTTATACCACAGCTCAGCTTCGGCATAGAAATTTGCCGGTATCACTACTTCACTTGTAATATCACCACTACCTACGTCCTCTTCAAGATATGAAAGAATCAGATTTCGTCGATATAAATAATCAAGAAGCACTACATTTTCCTGACCTCTAGAAGAAGTCATGAAGCTTTCAAAGCATATTTGTGAGGGACACGAAGATCAAGAGTCATGGCCACATGAGAGTTCGAGGGATCAAATACCAGTATCATCCCTGTCCAGTGTGGCGTCAAATCAGTTGAACTGCACACAGGACAAACCTTTCCAACGGTCAATGCCTTACACTTCTTACACGCAAGTTCCCTGGGCATTACTTACTTGAACCCCGCTTTTTCTCCTTTATTGGAACAGTAGACTGAGTTTGTTGCGACTTTAGCACATCCTGTTCAATCCATTCCAGGGCCCCCAAAAACGGCTGCCTACACGTAATTCCTATCTTTCCCATGGCGGCACCCTTACCCAAACTAACTGCGGTTATCCTTCCTCTTAATTTAGCGCCAATTTTGATAGACCTCGAAGATTGATTTGCCAAAATTATCCCTTGCTTCACATCACTCTTAAGAAAGTCGTCTGTTATCTGAGACAGATGAAGTAAGGCATCAGTAGGCCCTATTCTGACAAACGCCCCAAAATCGGTTATCTCTACTATCTCTCCTTCAACTATTTCCTGCAATCTTGGGAAGAAGGTTAAGGCCTTAAAGATTACTCTATGATATGTTGCTCCATCACCTGCGACGAGCTTACCCACAGGATTCGTAGATGCCTCTATAATCATGATAACATACCCAAGCTCAGGGCTAATCATACTCTCATATTTCTCTTTAAGAATTCCAATTGCTGTTCTATTAAGAGACGGGGTTAACCGATCGGGAGGGATTCTTATAACATCGCTCATATGCACGATCGCAAACATAATATACAATTGATAGCGACGGAACATCAATTTATTAACCTTTGGATAACATAATCATACATAGACCTTTCCTGTCTTTGGATATTACAGCTTGAGTCCCTGAAATGAGGCGAGTCTTGTTGGGACGGATCCTTTTCAATTAATAAATATTCTAGTAGGTAGGTAATTTCATTGGAACCTCCGGGATGTTGATGGTTCCAAGCGAAGTATGACAATTTAAATACTTTGGACTTTAAATTACTCGTAGCATATGACTAACGTGGATCAAGTTATGTCTACCCTCAAGAAGATTGTAGATCCAGAATTACATAAGGATATTGTATCTATGGGTATGATTAAGGATCTAAGTATTAAAGATAAGAAAGTATCATTTACTCTTGAATTAACGACCCCTGCCTGTCCTTTCAATAGCGAAATTGAGCAGGATGTGAGAAATTCTATGCAAAGCATAGGAGTAAACGACTTGGATCTCAAGGTTACTGCTAAAGTTATGGAAGGTAGAGCGATTTCAATGGATGAATTGCTCCCCAAGGTCAAGAATATTTTTGCTGTTGCTAGCGGAAAAGGAGGCGTAGGAAAGACAACGGTGGCAGTAAACTTGGCATTGGCGTTGGCCAAGTCGGGTGCTAGTGTTGGCCTTTTAGACGCAGACATCTATGGCCCAAGTGTTCCTCTAATGTTGGGGATAAGAGATTCACCTCCGATTGTAAACAACAAAATACAGCCCATCGTTTCGAACGGCGTGAAAGTTATTTCCATGGGCTTCTTTTACGAACAGTCTCAGCAGGCAGGTATCTATCGTGGACCAATAGTTTCAGGAATCATAAAGCAATTCATAACAGACGTAGAGTGGGGAGAATTGGATTACCTTCTAATAGATCTGCCACCAGGAACAGGCGACGCTCCTCTCACTATGGCTCAAACTCTTCCTATCACGGGTGTCCTCATAGTCACTACACCGCAGGATGTGGCAATGAATGTTGCTATCAAATCTGTTGGGATGTTTAACAAACTAAACATTCCGATATTAGGAGTTGTTGAAAACATGAGTTTTCTTGTCTGCCCACACTGTGACGAAAGCACGTACACTTTTGGGAAAGGTGGAGGACAGAAGATAAGTGATAAGTTTAATGTACCCTTCTTAGGTGAAATCCCTTTGCATCCTCTTATAAGAGAAGGGAGTGACCTTGGCAGACCGGTCATCTTGGTGGAACCAGATTCATTGGCTGGTTTAGCATTTGGAAAGATATCAAAGCTGGTTGCGGGACGTATTAGCGTAGTAGCGGCTGCCGTGAAAGATAGTGATATTGCGGAAAAAGCTTCAACAACACCGATGGAATGAATCACGATGCGAAGCCAGTCCAAAAGGAGATCATTGATCTTCTGAGAAAGCCTCTTGGGGAAGTGATTAGCTATCATCAGGTTGAAAAGCTCAAGATAGTTGAGCTGCGTCAGGCAACCCGCAAGTTAATTACTGTAGGAGATACGACCACCGCAAAAGTTATCAGTTTTAATATTGTCCCCGATGTGAGCGTTGTTGACGGTTTTGAGAAGAGGTTAGTCTCCGCAACAAGCATATCTAAACTGAAATCTATGATCGCAGCTATCTCAGGTGTGGACCTAGTCGAACTTTCCTGTACAAACCAGCCGGGATCAATATCCTTGGAAGCTGTCAAGATTCTCTTTCGTGCACTAATGAGTCACGCCCCAGTCTTGGTAAGAGTAATAGGTGAAGAGGACTTAATTGCACTTCCATTAATCGCGTTCGCGCCGACAGAATCGAGAATTCTTTATGGACAACCTTCAGAGGGGATAGTTGTTGTGAGAGTCGCGAATCGAATCCAAGAGATAGCTAAACATTTAATGAGGAGAATAGGATTCGATCTTGAAGGGGTATGATGAAGTGGTGGCTGACTGAAAAAAATGGGTGATTGTATGCTTCTTAACTCTTCCTGACCCCGAATCATTTACAGCACCTCAAATACGATGATAAGATACGCTCGATATTAGTAGTTTATTGGGACTGATGGCATTCACATTTACATCTTTTAACAGTCACATCAAATGAACAATCATTATTCCCATTACATGGTTCTCCCATAGGCCATTCTCCTGGACATTCAGAGTGCCTTCCTTTCTTACAAAAATATGTGAGGAGCATCAACACAGTTACCTATTCCAGAAGTGCGCCTTAATTTTCTATAGTTATAAAAGGTCGATATTAAACAGTTGGGGAGCGTATATTGACCCTTCTCTCACCTTCCTTACCTTTGCAACCGATAGGTAATGCGGCCAGATTGTGACCATGATTGAACCCTCTGGTACTCCCTCAGGCAACGTAATTACCAAAATGTCCTCATGAGAAACCCCAATTTCGACCAATTTCATTTTACTTTTCTCGATCAGATCATCAGGCATTCCACTGCTGTAAAGAAACACCTTTCCGTCGTATTGCAATTTCCCATTCATTGACCTCATATTGAGCCTTTTATCCTATATGCCTTTTTGTTCACGAAGCAGTGAACAGAGGCTAGTAATAGAGCGCTAGAGGGTGTCTATGTGAAACTTGGACATGCATCCGGTGCACTCATAAATTTCATCGCCTACTTGGCCACTTACATTAAACCTTACAATCGTGGTGCATTTAGGACACCTTCCCTCAACTGTCCTGGTCTTCCGTATCGGCTTAACCCTTGATTTTCTCCGACTACCCAATTTGTAGAATTAGAGATTAACTTATTTATAAATCTGGCCAAAGAAGGATCCGATCAGATTACCCCCCCCTAACTCTAAGCTACCTGCTGCCTCTTTTTACGCCGCAATGTAATGATCCCTAAGCTTAGAAAGCCAATGCCGATAGCTAAGATCAAAAAATCGGCAGGGACTAAAAGTGACCAAACCTCGTTAATCATCCCAGCATAAAGAAACAAGGTTGATAAGAAAATCAAAGCAACACCTGTTATTATTTCACCATTGACCTCCATGACGATGAATTAAGCAACGTCCGGACTTATATACAAATCCTTCACGGTGTCAGTCAGAGGTGTTGTGCAATCAACTCGTGTATGTGAAGTATCTGGCAGCAACTAGTTCACATATAAATAAGACATGACACTCCTTGTGAATTCTTTAGTAGTAAGAGTACCACCCAGATCCTTTGTCTTCTTGTTTTCAATCAGCATTCGCAATATCGCATTCTCTATTCGATCTCCCTCTAACATGACTTGCTTATCGTCGCGCTCTGTTCCCAACCATTGAAGCATCAATCTAGCCGAAAGCAAGATAGAAGTAGGGTTTGAAACATTCTTACCTTGAATATCAAAAGCTGCTCCGTGAACTGGCTCAAACACCCCAAAATCGTTTCCTATATTTGCTGCCGGACCCATGCCAAGTCCCCCGACTACTTGTGCAGCCTCGTCGGATATAATGTCGCCAAACAGGTTTGACGTTACGATTACGTCAAAATCCTGAGGTTTCCGAATAAGATTCATCGCACACGCATCGACGTACATCTCTTCGAATTGAATGTCAATGTTTAGTGATGCGATTTCTGAACATACTCTTCTAAACATCCCGTCGCTTTTCTTCAATACATTCGCTTTGTGAACTAGACTGACCTTTCTCCGTTTATTCCTCAATTTGGCTAGTTTGAAGCCGTATTGAGCTATTCTTTCAATGGCTTTTTTGCTGGTCCGCCTGAGTGAAATAACAGTTTCCTCGTCTGACCAAAATTCCCACCCAAGGTATAGGTCCTCAGTATTCTCCCGGACTACCACAAGATCGATATTGTCATGAAGAGAGTTTGTATTAGGATAGGCTTTTAAGGGTCTGATATTAGCATATAAGTCGAAAAGATGTCTAATGACGAGTATTACATCAGCGGCACTTTCTCCAACTGGTCCTTTCAAACATGCATCTGATTTAGTGATGGTAGATAAAGTGAATTCTGGTAAAGCCTTACCGAATCTTTTAAGTGCACCATCCCCTGCCTCTACGGGAACTAAGGAAAATTTTACTGACGAATTATCATTTATTGCGTTCAGGATACACGTCGCCGAGTCGATCAATTCTGGCCCGATCCCATCACCCCTGAGCATTGCTATGTTATATCGAGTCATCTTAAGGCACCTTTGCTAAGGGTTCACGATTTCCCCATCCCGATTCCATTTGAGAGCTGTTGTATTTCCTTAATAGGGTATAAAAAATTGTATTTTTCAAATTCACTGATCTCTTATCGATTCGAGGACTAAGCCGCTCCTCTGGGCAAAGCAGAAACACCAGTACGTGCCAGCTGAACAATGCCGAAGTCTGATACCAAGTTTTTAAATGCGTCAATCTTGCTCGGAGTACCTGTGATCTCAACCGTTATTGCAAATTTGTCTATATCTAGTATCTTCCCCCGGAAAACGGAGGCAAGATTAGTAATTTCGGCCCTCGAGGTCGGATCCTGAGCTTTCATTTTTATTAGAGCCAATTCCCTATAGACAGTTTTAGTTCTATCCAATACCCGCACTTCGACTACATCGATGAGTTTTCGAAGCTGCTTCACGAGTTGATCTAGTGTACGATCATCACTTCTAGTGGTTATGGTCATTCTCGAAAGGTCAGCGGACTCACTGTAACCCACAGTAATGCTTTCTATATTGAAATTTCTAGCCCTAAACAAATTAGTGACTCTAAAGAGAACTCCCGGCTTATCTTCAACTAAGGCAGATAAAATGTAAACATCGTCGGAAGTCTTCTTTTCTGATACGTACTTAATTTGACTCATCTGTCTATTAAACCTCAGGAACCCACAATCATATCCTTTAGTCCTGTTCCAGGAGCAACAAAAGGATAAACATCCTCCTCTGGGTCGATTGGAATGTCTATTACAGTGGCCACGTTACTCTTTAGTGCTGATCTAATTCCCTTATCTAATTCCGAAAGCGACTGGACTTTTATTCCCTGAGCACCATATGCGTCCGCAATTTTAGTGTAATCAGGGCAATTATGAAGATGAACTCCCTCGTATCTTCTATCATAGAATGTTCGTTGCCATTGAGCCACCATCCCAAGCATGTGATTATTCAGCAAAATAACTATGACAGGGAGATTTTCTAATACAGATACGGCAAGAGAGTTTTCACTCATGTTAAACGATCCGTCACCAGCAATATCCACAACAGTCGCATTCTGTCGCGCAGCCTTTGCTCCGATCGCAGCAGGAAACCCAAATCCCATAGTCCCAAGACCTGTAGAACTGAAGAAGGTTCCTGGCGAAATAACGTCAAAATGAAGCGACGTCCACATCTGACACTGTCCCACCTCAGTCGTAACAATAGCATTATTAGGAAGTACATCTCTCAATTTCTTGAGAGCCTTTCTGGCAGTAAGATCTCTCGGGTAGTCCTTGATGCTCTCAGTATAATAATCTACAAGCTCCTTCCTTCTCTGCAACCAAGCGTTTTCTTCACTACGCTTGACCATTTTTTTATTCAGGATCTTGATCATAGTTTTCATAGATGATTTTACATCTCCGACAATGGCAACATCAACAGCTTTATTCTTGCCAATTTCAGCAGGATCGATATCCATATGAATAATATTCATACCTTTACCAAACTCATCAAATCTGCCGACCGATCTATCAGAAAATCTTGCTCCAATAGCGAGAATACAATCTGCTTCTAAAATGATCTTGTTAGCTTCAGCATGCCCATGCATTCCTATAGGTCCCATCGCTAGAGGATGATTTTCAGGGAATGAACCCTTTCCCTTGAATGTTGTAACGACTGGAGCCAATAGTAATTCTGCAAGAACTTCCAATTCTGAAAACGCTCCTGCCAGTATTACGCCACCACCAGACATAATAATAGGGCGTTGAGCCGCCAATAACAATTCAATAGCCTTTCCAATGCTGGAAAGATCGCTTTCAATAGCAGGATTATATCCTCTGACTTTAATTAGATCAGGAAATTCTATGTCCTGAGAGTCCTGTTGAACGTCTTTTGGAATGTCAATTAGGACTGGACCTGGCCTTCCACTTTCAGCAATGTAAAATCCCTTCTTAACGGTTTCGGGTATCTCGATAGCCTTTCTAGGTTGAAATGTATATTTTGTACATGGGTTCGCAATCCCTATTATGTCTGTTTCCTGAAAGGCGTCCTTTCCTATCATCTCCAAAGGGACTTGACCGGTGACCGCTACCATGGGTGAAGAGTCTGCGTAAGCTGTCGCTATTCCGGTTATCAAATTTGTTGCGCCAGGGCCTGACGTTGCGAAACATACTCCAGCTTTCCTTTTTGTTCTGGCATACCCGTCTGCCATGTGGGCAGCAGATTGCTCATGTCTAACAAGAATATGTCGAATCTTTGCATCTACCAGCGCATCGTAAATAGGAAGGTTTGCTCCTCCAGGGAGACCGAAAACAATGTCAACTCCTTCCTTTTCCAGAGACCGCATCAGGGCCTCAGCTCCATTCATCCTTGTCACAATATAGCCTTTCCTCCACAACATATCATATGAAACGGGACAAAACAATCTGTGTTCGTTATCTTCCTTTCATCATGCAAGCATGGATTCCTCAACAACATATTTCAAATTATGTATCTGACCAGATGCTAGTTATAATTTATAAGTGTTATTCTAAAGTTAAAAGTCAGGCAATTCACTTTTGGAGTTCGGTTGTCACGTTTGCATTAGATGGCTGATGAATGAAGGTATTATATGCTTCCTCAACATCTAGACCCTCATGGACGATCGATCTCACTGCTTTAATCATAGAGACCGGAGTATTTGATTGCCAAATATTTCTACCCATATCTACCCCGGATGCCCCAGACGAAATTGCGTCATGTGCCAGCTTCAAGGCGTCTTTTTCATCGAGTTTTTTACCTCCTGCAATAACTAATGGTACCGGACAGGACTTCACTACGGTGTCAAAGTCATTGCAATAGTAAGTCTTCACAATATGAGCTCCAAACTCTGCAGCAATCCTACAAGAGAGGCCTAAATATCTCGAGTCACGAGACATTTCCCTTCCCACTGCTGTAACTGCAAGAACTGGAATGCCGTACCTTTCACCCTCGTCGACTAATCTTGCCAGATTTGTTAAAGTTTGATGTTCATATTTGCTTCCAATGAATACTGATACAGCAAGACAACTTGCGTTGAGCCTGATGGCGTCTTCGATACTTGTGATTACTGCCTCCTTGGATAGGTCTTCTCCAATTATGCTGCTTCCTCCAGAGACCCGAAGGACTACTGGGACGCAAGACTCTGGGCGGACAGATGTTCTAAGAATGCCTCTAGTTAGCATGATTGAGTCAGCGAATGGCAAAAGAGGACTTATAACCTCTCTTGGAGTTTCTAATCCTTCTGTTGGCCCCAAAAAGTAACCGTGATCTACTGCGAGCATCACACATCGTTTATCGTCCTGACCCATAATCTGAGACAGCCTGTTTTTCATCCCCCAATTCATGATTCTTCTAGCTTGTACAAAACGACGATTAGACACTATTATTTCTTTTTCTGATTGAATATCACAACCTTCATTGTATCAAGCGCATCATGGGCGCACCTGAAAGCCGTTTCAGAGTCTTTCAACTCAAATTGATGTGTAATAAGGCTTCCAAAATTCAATCTTTTAATACCAAGAAACCCTAAAGCTTGATTAGTTTCTCGCTCGGTCGCTGCGTAAGAAGACTGGATCGAAATCTCGTTTGCATACAGAAATGAAAGATCAACTTCCACAACAGACGATTTTGCAGGAACGCCAAAAAGAATGACTGACCCACCCTTTCTTACTATTTTTAAAGACTGAGTAAAGGCTCTTTGATTGCCGGTGGCAACGACAACAAGGTCAGCCCCTCTACCAGAAAGTACGCCCTTAAGTCTCCTTGTTTTCTCCTCGTCCTTTACAGGATGTAAAACCTCAAATCCCATCCTTTTGCCGAAATCCAACCTAAATTCATTAGGATCAATCAAAACCACCCTATTGACTCCTGCATCCCTAGCTAGGAGGGCGTTCATCATACCTACCGGTCCAGCTCCCAAGACAACAATGTCCTCTATATTCTTCAGATCACATTTAGAAAGGGCTCTAATACAACATGCCAAAGGTTCAATCAACGAAGCCTCTTCATCAGTTACAGATATTGGAAGTTTGAGAACTCCTCCTCGTTTGAGATGCATGGATGAAACAAGGAATTCTTCAGATAACCCGCATGGCTCCAAGTTGTTCAATTGATATGAATCACACATTGTTTCGGAGTCATGCGAGCAGTAGTAGCAAGAATAACATGGAACATGGTGATGTGTAAAGACTCGTTCCATTTCTTTAAAGCCGGTAACTTTGCTTCCTACCTTGACTATCTCGCCGACTGGTTCATGGCCCAATTTGGTAGAACCCATCCCGTATGAGATTCTGGTCTTCTCTAGATCGGAGCCGCATAAACCACATATGTTCATTCGGACGACAATTTCATCTTCCTTTGGATATAGTGCTGGAACATCCTTTACAACGACCCCATCAGGAGATGCTACAAAAACTGCCTTCATGAAAAATCACAATTCTTGCTAAATATACGTGCGCTACCTACATGATAGGTAGAATTCAAGCCTTCCGTCCTGAATACTTTTTGGGTTTTCTGGTAAAGATGCCCTTACACCCCTCACAACAGAAAAAGTATTCTTCCCCATGATAATTCAATGGGATTGCTAGCTCTTGTGATAACTCTATCCCACACACAGGATCCAGAGGCAAGAACTGTTATAGCCCAGTTTTCTTATTTAATCTTTCTTACGTTTAACATTTGATTCATGGACTTACTTCTGGTTAGTGCACACATTCGTTTAGTATACCATGGCAAAGAGTTTAAAATAATTTACAACTCATTTCATATTCAGGAATTCGAAAATACAGGTAGCTCTTAATGTCATTTCCGTCTATAGAAATAATGTGTGAAAAATGTGGGGGTAGAATTATTAGAATCATCAGTATGAAATCTGTCAAGGATGTATTAAGACCCTTTAATGGAAGATGCAATTCATGCGGAGTTAGCTTGAACCCGTCTGATTTTGAGTTGCATATGGAAAGAGCTTAAGCGTAAAATGATTCTCTACCGAGTAGGAAATTAATTATCAGTCGTTTCCTTTCTAAGTAATTTTGAATTTTTCAAGGCTAGGAGCATTGCATTTAGCTTCTGCTCTGTCTCGTTCCACTCAAGAGTGGGATCTGATTCCATAACAATCCCTGCACCTGCCTGGGAGTATGCCTCATTCCCTTTGATAAAAAGTGATCGCAGAATAATTGCAAAATCACATGAACCGTTCGACGAAAAATATCCTAGTGCTCCTGCGTAAGGACCTCTATTCGAAGGCTCCAATCCGTCTATAATTTCCATTGCCCGTATTTTCGGTGCGCCCGATACCGTCCCAGCTGGGAAGAGAGCCTTAAAGGCATCAAACTGATCATATGAATCTCGTAATGAGCCTGATACATGAGTCACCATGTGTTGAACGTGACTAAACTGCCTTACAGACATCAAATCTTTAACGTTTACAGACCCGTACTTACTAACTCTACCCACATCGTTTCTAGCCAAATCAACCAACATTGTATGCTCGGCTACTTCCTTCTTATCATTCACGAGCTCCCTCATGAACTTTTCATTTACTTCAGGTTCGGCAACAACAGGCCTGGTACCAGCAATAGGATATGTCTCTAAATAGCTCTTTGAAACTCGCAACAGCATCTCTGGGCTTGACCCAATAATTTTGACCCCACGACTAGTTTTTAGAAAATACATATAAGGAGATGGATTGATCCGTCTTAGAATCTGATAAACGCATAAGGGATCGCCCTTAACGCTGAATCGCAAATTCCGGGATAGAACAGCTTGAAAAATATCTCCTCGATATATGAATTCCTTTGCTTTTTTAACCATATCCATATATTGATTTCTTGAGACATTATTGACAGGCGAAGAGAAATTAAACTGCTCTCCTAAATCCTCTTCGTCATGACTTCTAATTAACTTGGATATTTGAGCGGAACGCGAAGTTCTCCCTTGATAAAAATAATATACCTTGGTTGCGGCATGATCTACTATGATCCCGTCGGTGTAAATACCGAACTCAAGTATTGGAAAAGTGTCCGAAAGAAATTTCTTTTTCTTATTTTTCGACCTCAGATTTTCCCAGGAATTGACGGCATCATAAGAAATATATCCGACTGCCCCGCCAACGTACCGAAATCGCTGATCTTCCACATGTGGCAGAATACTCTTGATTGGCGATAGGAGATTATCTGTTTTATTGTATTTTGTTGATTCTTCTCCCTCAATCACATTAATTGTATCATTTTCGATAGTGACTTTACTCAAAGGATCGAAGCCAATAATAGAGATTTCCGATAATTCTTTGGGTCCTTGTAATGACTCTAACAGGAAAACCGTATCAAAAATCTTGTATATCCTCTTGAATATTTTGAATTGATCAGATGGCACTTCAAGCCTGACAAAATGGAGATCCGTTTTCATCTTTGAATGCAAAATTTGCTTTATGTGGAATATAGACCATATTTATTTTCAATGGAGATTCAAATTCACAAGTTAGAAATCCTTCAACTCATATTCAGAGCTTATATCTAATGCTGAGGCGAACCATCGTAGAAAGCAGCAAGACACTAATACTTTTTATTTCTTTTTCTAGCACGTTTTCCAGCGTTCTTAGAGGGCGGGAGCCT
>Ga0315553_10000402_pt1 | contig 38858 bp, 29 predicted proteins | sample SalMarSW160140MG_FD_203099 | JGI IMG/M metagenome (GOLD analysis project Ga0315553, IMG submission 203099) | Salt marsh sediment microbial communities from the Plum Island Ecosystem LTER, Massachusetts, United States - Salt Marsh Sediment SW1601-40 ... | reverse complement strand
CGCCGGGGGGGGTCGCCCCCCCCCCCCCCCGACGGTTGACCGCCTTCCCCCAAGGCTGCAGTTTCCGCGCGAGCGGCAGCTGAATTGCGGGGTGGGACATGATCGGACTTGCGGCGCTGGCCCTATTGCTCATCTTCCTAAGCGTGGCGGTGCACGCCGTCGTGGTCGCGCACATGATGGTGCGCCTCATCGACAGCGCGCACTTGCGCATGTTCAACGTCTTCCGCTCGCACGTCCTGCTCTTGTTTCTCGTATTCACCGTCCTGCTCGCCTCCCACCTGGTGCAGGCGGCGCTTTGGGCCACGGCCTATTATGCCGTCGGCGGGTTCGGCGATCTGGCGACCTCGCTCTATTTCTCGCTGTCGAGCTATACCACCGTCGGCTTCGCCGACGTGGTCCTGCCCGAGCACCTGCGATTGCTGGGTCCGCTCGAGGCGGCGATCGGCGTTTTGATGTTCGGCTGGTCGACGGGCTACATCTTCGCCTTCGCCACGCGCATGATGGCCGCCGAAGCGGAATGATCGGCCTGCGGGCACCCGCCGACCTGCGCTAACGCTGCTTGCGCAGCGACATGATGAAGGCGGCGAGCGCAAACATCTCGTCCTGCGTCAAATGGTGATTTGGCATCATCGGCGGCACCGCCTTGAGCCAGCGGACGATGCCATAGAACGTCTGATCGGGGCGATTCGCCACGGCGACAAAGCCCGGCACACCCATCGGCCCCTGCTTTTCTCCCTGGCCCTCGTTGAGATGGCACTGTGCGCACAGCGCCTGGGCGAGCTGGCGGCCCTTGGCAATATCGTCGTCGGCACGGGCCAGCGGCAGGCCCGCGCCCAACACCAGGATCGCCGCGGCGGTGCCGATCATGAGACGAACCATCGCCTTCTCCCGTTGCAACTTTGCGCCCACAAAGTCTAATCGCATTTCGCCGCCGACGGCAGCTCGGGCATTCCCTGCCCGATCCGCACCCGCCATGGCGGTCTTGTCGTGGCGTCGCATGCCCTTATTTCCCTCCCGCAGTTGACCCACGTCAGTGCCAGGCCCGGCGCGGAGCACTAGCGTAGGTGGCGCTTGACCGCGGAATGCGGCCAACCGCGACCTCAGGAGCTTTGTCATGTCCAGGAACGAAGGAACGCTCGATCGCCTCATTCGCGTCGTTGCCGGGCTCGTGCTCATCGCCTCCCCGCTGGGGCTCTACGGGCCCGAGTACGCCTCCGTGTGGGGCTGGATCGGGATTCTGCCGCTGGTCACCGGCATCGTCGGGTGGTGTCCCGGCTATTCGCTGATCGGCGTCAAGACCTGTGCGAGCTGATCGCTGCGCGCCATGAAACAGCAATTCGCACTCGCATTTCTGTTGGCATTTGCGGCCCAGCCCGCCTGGGCGCAGGCCGGGCGTTGGCACATGCATGACTGGGGCATGGGATGGGGAGGCGGCATGGTGCTCGGGCCTTTGTTGGTCATCGTTCTGGTCATCGTGCTGATCGCGGTGATCGTCCCGTTCATCCGCTGGACCGGCGGCGGTGCGTCAGGCCCGCGAGCCCGTACCGCGCGCGACGTTCTCGATGAGCGCTATGCGAAGGGCGAGATTGACCGCGAGGAATATATGCGCCGTAAGCAAGACATCGGCGGCGACTAGGTGCTTTATCACGCGGCGTCGGGCAGCGGCACGCCGGCGGCCGCGAAGACTCGGGCCTGGCGCGCGGCGACATCGTCGAGCTTGAAGCCTTCGATTGTCTCGTTGAAAAGCCGGCACCAGTTCTGCCGCGCGCCCAAGTGCAGGAACACGCCGCCGAGCCCGATCGCGGCCCGGTCCATGAACACGAACTCGCGCGGCACTTTCACCGGGCCCTTCTCGCGCAGGATCTTGTGCACGGTGAAGGCCTCGCGGCGCCCGTACTCGCCGGGCGTCGTGCCTTCGGCGATCGCGCGCTCGCGGTCGTCCAGCAACGGCCCGTAGATGAACTGCGCCCAGATGTTCATGGCCTCGATCAGCTCCTTCGACAAACCGTCAAAGCCCCAGGTCTCATAGGCGTGCACCACGCGCTCGCGATCGCCCTGCAACAGCCCGGTATAGAGGTCGATGACGCCTTGCACGAAAGGCACGCGGAAGGAGCGGATGCAGCCGTAGTCGAGCAGATTGATCCCCGCCGGGCGGCCGCAAGCCGCACCGGCAGGACTATCTCCGTCGCTCACCTCGAAAACCGTGTAGTTGCCCAGATGCGGGTCGCCGTGGATGACGCCGTAGTGGCTGAACGGAAACCACCAGGCGCGGAACATCGCTTGCGCAATGGCATTGCGGTCCTCCAGCGGCGCGCCCTTGTAGTCGAGCAGCCTGCGGCCCTCCAGCCACGTCATGGTGAGAAGCCGCTTGGTCGACAGCTCCGGCACGACGTCTGGCACGCGAATGCGCGCATCGCCGCCAAAGATTGCGCCGTAGAGCCTGGTGTGGCGCGCTTCGAGATCGTAGTCGAGCTCCTCGCGCAGCCGCGCCGAAATCTCCTTTAGGATCTCGCCGGTCTCGATCGCCGGGTTCATGCGCGCATGCACGGCGAACACGGCCCTGAGCTGATTCAAGTCGGCTTCGACGGCGGACTGCATGTCGGGGTACTGCAGCTTGACCGCCAGCAGGCGACCATCGTGCGCCACCGCCTTGTGCACCTGCCCCAGCGAGGCGGACGCCGCCGCCTGGGTGTCGAAGCTTTGAAAGCGCGTGCTCCAGTCGGGCCCCAGCTCGACTTGCATGCGCCGCTTGGCGAAGGCGGGGCCCATGGGCGGCGCGGCCGACTGCAGCTGCGCGAGCTCGCGCGCATAGTCGGCAGGCAGCGCCTCGGGGATGGTGGAGAGCAATTGTGCGACCTTCATCAGCGGGCCTTTGAGCCCGCCCAGCGCAGCGGCGAGGTCGGCGGCCGTGCGCGATGAATCGCGCTCGAGCCCAAACAGGCGCTCGCCGGCCACGCGCGCGGCAACGGCCCCGACGTTGGTGCCCACGCGCATATAGCGCGCCGCCCTTGCCGAAAACCTGTTCTCCTCGTCGCCCATCGCTCGCCTCTCCCGCGGCACGGCCTGCGCCTGCCGCCTTCGGGCATATCGTGGCGAACCGGCAGGCGGGCAAGACGGCCCGCTCAGATCGCGACCTGGGTGCCCACCTCCACGACGCGGTCGGTCGGGATTCGGAAGTAGGTCGTCGCGTCCTGGGCGCTGCGCGCCAGCGCCACGAACAAGCGATCCTGCCACAGCGGCATCTCCGACTTGGGCGTCGGTTTCAGGTTGCGGCGCGACAGGAAGAACGAGGTCGCGCTCATGTCGACGTTCAGATCCTTGCGCCGGCACTGCTCGAAGATCTTGGGCACGCTCGGCGTCTCCATGAAGCCGTAGCGCGCGACCACGCGGATGAAGGTGTCCGTCACGCGCTCTACCGTCAGGCGGTCGTAGCGGGGAACGCGCGGGGTATCCTCGGTGCGGATGGACAGGATGATGTTGCGCTCGTGCAGGACGCGATTGTGCTTCAGGTTGTGCATGAGCGCGGTCGGCGCCGCCGTCGGATCGCCGGTGAAGAACACGGCCGTGCCCGCGACCCGGTGCGGCGGCTTGGCTTCCAGCTTGCGCAGCAGCCAGTCGAGATCGGCCTCGTTCTTGCGCGTCTGCTTTGAGAGCAGGCGGGCGCCTCTGACCCAGGTGACCATGATGAGGCCGACGCAGGCGGCGAGCGTGAGCGGCACCCAGCCGCCCTCGAACACCTTGAGGAAGTTTGCGGTCAGGAACGCCTGCTCGAGGAACAGCAGGGGGATGACGAGCAGCGCCGTACGCCACAGCGGCCACTTCCAGAATTGCCAGATGACGAAGAAGGCAAGCAGCGTGTCGATCACCATCGCCGCCGTCACCGACAGGCCGTAGGCCGCCGCCAGGTTGGAGGAGTTGCGGAAGATGACTACCACGAACAAGACGCCGACAAGCAGCATCCAGTTGACGCGCGGCATATAGATCTGACCCGATATCGCTTCGGAGGTGTGGGTGATGCCGAAGCGCGGCAACAGGCCGAGCTGGATCGCCTGCCGCGTCAGCGAGAACGCGCCCGTGATCACCGCCTGGCTGGCGATGATCGTGGCGGCCGTCGCCAAAATGACCATGGGGACGAGCGCCCAATCGGGGTAGAGCAGATAGAACGGGTTCTCGAGCGCCTCGGGATGCTGCAGCAACAGCGCGCCCTGTCCGAAGTAGTTGAGCGTGAGCGCCGGCAGGATGAGCCCGAACCAGGCGGTCTGGATCGGTTTGCGACCGAAGTGGCCAAGATCGGCGTAGAGCGCCTCCGCACCCGTCACGGCAAGAAAGATAAGACCGAGAACGGTGAGGCCTATGAGGCCGTGCCGCAACAGGAACCGTATCCCGTACCAGGGATTGACGGCGACGAGCACCTCCGGGTTGATGATGAGATGGACGAGGCCGCCGACCGCGAGCACCACAAACCATAGGACCGTGATCGGCCCGAAGAAGGCCGCGACCTTCGCCGTGCCGCGCGATTGCACCGCGAACAGCGCGATCAGAATCACCACCGAGAGGGGCATCACGAATTGGTCGAAGGCCGGCGACACCAAGGTCAGACCCTCGACGGCGGAGAGAACGGAGATCGCCGGCGTGATGACGGCGTCGCCGTAAAAAAACGAGGCCCCGGCAATGCCGAGTCCCATGATCACCGGCGCGCTTCTCTTCGCCACCGACTGGCCGAGCGCCATCAGGGCGAACATGCCGCCCTCTCCCTTGTTGTCGGCGCGCAAGAGGATGACGACGTACTTGAGCGTGACGATCAGCAACAGCGCCCAGAGAATGAGCGAGAGCACGCCGAACACGGCCTCGCGGCCAGCGAAGCTCGTGGCCTTAGCGGCGATGACGGCCTCGCGGAAGGCATAGAGCGGGCTCGTGCCGATGTCGCCGTAGACGACGCCGACGGAACCCAAAACGAGCGGCCAGAAGTGCTGGTAGGGAGTGCCGTCGGGCATGCCCGGCTCGGCGCCCTTCGCCACCACGTGCGCTTGTGCCACGTTGGCACCTCACGTTGACTGGCTGCAGTGCAGCAATGGCGCGCGCTTCTAACCCCGAATGCCGCCTGAGGGGAACCCCTTAAATCGCGTCGAGCCCCTTCTCACAGCCTTGACAATGACGCAAGACTCTGGACCGGGGACAGGCGTGTTTGCCGCAGCACGGCATGGAGTAACGTTACGTCTTGCCGCGTTTTTCGGCGCGGCCGGCTCACGCTGCCGCATCCATGGCCTCCAACTCGTCGATCATGCCGGCGATGACCTTGAGGCCCTTGTCCCAGAACTCCGGGCTCGAGGCGTCGAGGCCGAAGGGAGCCAGAAGCTCGGAATGGTGCTTGGAGCCGCCCGCTTTCAGCATGTCGAAATACTTAGCGACGAAGCCCGGGTGCGCCTCCTCGTAGAGACCGTAGAGCGAGTTCACCAGGCAGTCTCCGAACGCGTAGGCGTAGACGTAGAAGGGCGAATGGATGAAATGGGGCACGTAGGTCCAGAACACCTCGTAGCCGGGTTTGAGCTCGATCGCCGGCCCTAGGCTCTCCGCCTGCACCTCGAGCCAGATGGCGTTGAGCTGATCGGGCGTCAGCTCGCCTGCCCGCCGCGCCTCGTGCACCTTGCGCTCGAACGTGTAGAACGCGATCTGGCGCACCACGGTATTGAGCATGTCCTCGACCTTGCCGGCGATCAGCGCTTTGCGCTCTTGCGGGTCACGGATCTCCTTTAGGAGCGCCTTGAAGGTGAGCATCTCGCCGAACACAGACGCGGTCTCGGCAAGGGTAAGCGGCGTCGGCGCCAGAAGCGCGCCCTGGGGACGCGCCAGCATCTGGTGCACGCCGTGGCCCAGTTCATGGGCAAGCGTCGTCACGTCGCGCGGCTTGCCCAAGTAGTTGAGCAGCACGTAAGGATGCACGGACGGCACGGTCGCCGCGGAGAAGGCGCCCGGCGCCTTGCCGGTGCGCGCGGGCGCGTCGATCCAGTGCTTGTCGAAGAACTCCTCGGCCACCGCGGCCATCTCCGGCGCGAACCCGCGGTAGGCGCCCAGCACCAGCGCCTGCGCCTCCGGCCAGGCGAACCTGCGTTCGGGCTGCTCGGGCAAGGGCGCGTTGCGGTCCCAGTGCGGGAGCCTCTCCTTGCCGAGCCATTTGGCCTTCATGGCATAGTAGCGATGGGAGAGCCGCGGGTAGGCCTCGCGCACGCTCTTGGCCAGCGCCTCCACCACTTTTCCCTCGACGCGATTGGCCAGGTGACGGCTGTCCGCCACGTCCTTGAAACCGCGCCAGCGATCGGAAATCTCCTTGTCCTTCGCCAGCGTGTTGGTGATGAGGGCAAAGAGACGGACATTCGCTTTAAACACCTCGGCGAGCGCTTCGGCGGCGGCCTTGCGCTTGTCCTCCTGCGGATTGGAGAGGAGGTTGAGGGTCAGCTCGAGCGTCAGCGGCTCCTTTTCGCCCGCAACCGGAAAGCGCAGGGCGGTCATCGTCTCGCTGAACAGCCGGTCCCAGGCGGAATTCGAGGTCTGACTCTTCTCGTGGAACAGCCGCTCGATTTTCTCCTCGAGCTGGTAGGGCTTCTCCTTGCGCACATTGTCGATCCACGGCTTGTAGCGCGCGGCCCGAGAATTCTTCAGGGCATCGGCCATGGCGGCGTCATCGATCTGATTGAGCTCCAGATCGAAAAAGATGATGTCGGTGGAAATGGCGGTGAGCTTTTCCGAAATGTCGCCGTAGAACTTGGCGCGGGCCGGATCTGACTGATCCGCGGCGTAGTACAGTCCGGCGTACGACCCCAGCCTGCCCATCAGCTCAACGAGGCGCTCGAATTCCTCAATGGCAAGCGCGAGCACGGCGCCCTCGCGTCCGAGCTCGGCCAACTTGCCGTGGTAGGCCTCCTTGATGCGGCGCGCTTGTGCGGCTGCAGCCTCAAGATCGCGGGCGATCTCGGGTGCATCGGGACCGGTGTAGAGATCGGCAAGGCTCCACTCGGGCAGGGGACCGAGATCGACTGCGCCCTCGCTCGTTGCCCCTTCCTGCTGGTGAGCGCCGAAGATTTGCAGGCGGCTTAAGGCGCGCGCGTTCATTGGCATTCGTCTGCTCCAGTACGGGATTCGCTTTGTCCTTAACCATGCGCAAAGAGCCCAAGCGGCGCAACGTGCGTGGCCTTAACGATGCACCCTGCCCAAAAAAGGCTCAACCTGAGCCCGATCGCAACGCCTTATTTACCCATGTTGGGCACTCTCTCTCTGTTGAGTGACCTGCCGGTGGCCGAGTGTCCAGTCCTGACGCAATCGGGCTGTCTCGGCGGGGCAGGTTCGTCCAGTGAGTTCGAGTGCCCCATGGTCAAGAGTCTACTAATCGTCGACGACGATCCCGCCCAGCGCCGCATTCTTGAAGAAACCGTCAAGCGCCTGGGCTTCGACACCAAGAGCGCAAGCTCGGGCGAGCAAGCCCTGCACATCCTCGAAGGGCCCGAACGCGCCGACATCGGCCTCGTGCTGCTCGATCTGGTGATGGACGGCCTCGATGGAATGGCCGTGCTCGACAAGCTCAACGGCAAGCCGGGCCTGCCCCCCATCATCGTGCAGACCGCGCACGGCTCGATCGACTCCGCCATCAACGCCATGCGCGCGGGCGCGGTCGATTTCGTGGTGAAGCCGGCTTCGCCGGAGCGCCTCGAGGTCTCGATTAAGAGCGCGCTCAGGATCGAGGCGCTGGCCGGCGAGATCAGCCGCATCAAGAAGAAGGTGGAAGGAACCTTGACCTTCGATGACCTCATCATCCACGGCGAGGGCATGGAGCGGGTCATTGCGCTGGGCAAGCGCGCCGCCGCCTCCAATATCCCCGTGCTGATCGAAGGCGAATCGGGCGTCGGCAAGGAGCTGATTGCGCGCACCATCCAGGGCGAATCTGAGCGCGCGGGCAAGCCGTTTATCGTGGTCAACTGCGGCGCGATCCCCGAGAACCTCGTTGAAAGCATCCTGTTCGGCCACGAGAAGGGCTCGTTCACGGGCGCCGTCGACAAGCGCATCGGCAAGTTCCAGGAGGCCAACGGCGGCACGCTTTTCCTCGATGAGGTCGGTGAGCTGCCGCTCGATGCCCAGGTCAAGCTGTTGCGCGCGCTGCAGGACGGCGAGATCGATCCCGTGGGATCGAAGAAGTCGCTGTCGATCGACTTCCGCCTGATCTCGGCGACCAACCGCAACATGATAGAGCTCGTGCGCGACGGCAAGTTCCGCGAGGACCTCTATTACCGCATGAACGTGTTCCCCATCTGGGTCCCCCCGCTCAGAGAGCGCCTCGACGACGTGCCCGAGCTGGTGCAGCACTTCATGGCGCGCTTCGCCGCGGAGGAAGGCAAGCGCGTCGCCAGCATCAGCGAGGACGCCTTGCGTCTGTTGAAGAGCTATCCGTGGCCGGGCAACGTGCGCCAGCTCGAGAATGCGGTGTTCCGCGCCGTCGTCCTCGCCGACGGGCCCGAGCTCACCGTTTCCGAGTTCCCGCAGATCGCCGCCCACGTCTCGGGCTTCGACACCGCCGTGCCCGCCGCACCGGCCCCCGTTGTGCGCCAGCCGAGCTTCACGGGGCCGGCGCTATTGGGTGCCGAAGACATCATTCCGCAGACCATGGAGATCCGTGCCGGCAACGGCGAGAGCGCGCTTGGCATACCCGTCGTCACCGAGGCCGGCGACATTCGCCCGCTGGATGAGATCGAAGCGGATATGATCCGCTTGGCGTTGGGCCGCTACCGCGGCCACATGACGGAGGTCGCCAAGCGCTTGAAGATCGGGCGCTCGACCCTCTACCGCAAGATGCAGGAGTACGGGCTCGAGCCGCGCGCGTGAGCCCCCAGTCCCCTCGCCGCGCCTGACCGCGGAAAAAAAACTCAAGAAACGCAAGGACGTGGGCGCCGCCGCGATCGGCGGCGCATTTCAGCCACACCCTTTGCGCAGCGTTCCCTCCCCGGACACGGATTGCCGGCCCAGGGGTGGCCAGTGCAGTAGCCCTCGGCTAGCGTGCGCCAGGGACGAGGAGATCAGCCAAATGCTCATTCGGTGTCTCGTGGCGTTAGCGCTCGCCGCGACGGTAATCCTGACGCAGAGCGCCAGCGCGCAAGACAAGGCAGCCGCGCCCGCGGCTGCACCGCGGACGGCGACCGCAGAGCAGCGCAACGTGCCCGAGCCCACGGTCCCGCCCTCTGCGACCGCGGAGCAGCCATCCACGCCGAAATCGACGCCTTCACCGCTGGCAACTACGGAGCCGCCCGCCGTCGTACCAGAGCCCGCGCCCACGCTCGCACCTCCGGCGACCGCGAAGCAACCGGCCGCGCCCAAATCGACGCCTCCGCCGCAGGCGACCACGGAGCCGCCCGCCGTCGTACCAGAGTCCGCGCCCGCCGCGGCACCCGCGGCCGAGCCGCAGGATCCGCTCGGCATTACGCTCAAGCAGCGTCTCACCGCCGCGGCCAAGGGCGATGACGGCGAGCGCGCGGATCTCGCGGCGCTTGCAGAATTCTATGCCAAGCGCAACTACGCGCCCCTCTGGGTGAGCGAAAGCGGCATGGGCCTCAAGGCCGCAGCCGTCGTCGCCGAGATCAAGAAGGCGGACGACTGGGGACTCAATGCGAGCGACTTTGCCCTGCCCGCGCTCGCCGCAACCGCGGACGTGGCAGCACAGGCCGACGCCGAGGTCGCGCTTTCGGCCGCCGTGTTGAAATACGCGCGCTTTGCCCGCGGCGGGCGCATTACCGATCCCGCCAGCGAATTGAGCTCTTATCTCGACCGCACCCCGCAGCTGCTCGAGCCGCAGGACGTGCTGGTGAAGATCGCCGCCGCCGAGGCGCCCGACGCCTACCTGCGCGGCTTGCACCCGCAGCACCCGCAATTTGAAAAGCTGCGCCAGAAATACCTGGAGTTGCGCGCGGGCGTCGCCAAGGCCGAGGTCGTGCGCCTCCCCGCTGGCCCGATGCTCAAGCCCGGCATGTCGCACCCCGACGTCGCGATCCTGCGCAAGCGCCTGAAGGTGCCGCCGCCTGCGAAAGGCGCCGATGCGACTCTCTATGACGACGCTGTGAAGGCGGCCGTCACCGCCTTCCAAAAAGAGAACGGCCTGGCCCCCGACGGCCTCGTGGGGGCGGGGACGCGCGCAGCGCTCAATTCCATCAAGACCCTCGGCCCGCAGGGGCTGCTCGCCAACATGGAGGAGTGGCGGTGGATGCCCGCCGACATGGGCGACCTCTACGTGTGGGTCAACATCCCCGAGTTCACGCTGCGCATCGTCAAGGACGGCGCGGTCATTCACACCGAACGCGTGATCACCGGCCTCGTCGACAAGCAGACCCCGGTCTTCTCCGAGAACCTGAAGATGATCGTCTTCCGGCCGCGCTGGAACGTGCCGAATTCCATCAAGGTGCGCGAGCTCTATCCAAGCCTTGCGCGCGGCGGCAGCTACTTCAGCCGGGCCAACCTGCGCTTGACGCGCAACGGCCGCATCATCGATCCCGCGAGCGTCGACTGGAGCGTTGCCGACATCCGCAACTACGACGTCTATCAGCCCCCCGGCGAGGGCAACGTGCTGGGCGATATGAAGTTCGCCTTCCCCAACAAGCACGACGTCTACATGCACGATACGCCGACCAAGAGCCTGTTCGAGGAGGCGAGCCGGCCCTTCAGCCACGGCTGCATGCGCGTGCGCAACCCAAGGCGCATGGCCGAGATTGTGCTCGCCGCGGACAAAGGCTGGGATGCAGACAAGATCGCCGATCTGATCGCGAACGGTCCGGAGAACAACGAGGTTGAGATCACCCGCAAGATCCCCGTTCACATCACCTACTTCACCGCCTGGGTCGACGATAAGGGCGAGGTGCAAACCGCGCGCGACGTCTACGGCCACGAGAAGCGCATCACGCTTGCGCTTCAGGGCAAGTGGAGCCAGATCGCCAAGGGCCCGAACCACCTGGCGCCGGTGAAAATCGACCCCAACGTGCGCGCCGGCATCTACCAGAACCGGCGCCCGCAGAACGTGGGCGACTACGTGCAGTCGGTGCTGGGCGGCGGCTTCTGAGCGCGCTCTGAGATAGCAAAAGTCCAGTCAGTCCCGCGCGTTGCCGGCCGGCTGCGCCCGCTGCGCCGCGAAGTTGCCTAGACGGGGCCCAGATCTGCCCGCATTCAATAGTTACGATTCGTTAAGGGTTCCTGGTTAGCGCTTAGGGGACTGTTAACGGTTCGCCATTAACCCTGAGGGGACGTGAATGCCGGTCGCATACCGGGACGCGCGCAGCGCGCGGGCGCAGGGAACGCCGGGCAGGACACGGGGTGCCACGTTGGTATTGCGTAAAAGAGGACTCCTCGCGGGCCTGGCCGCGGCGCTATTGGGCATGAGCGCAGGCCCACCCCAGGTCGTTGCTGCCCTCGGCACAACGCGCACGATCTCGCTCTATCACATCCACACCGAGGAAACGATCACCGTCACCTACAGGAAGGACGGCAAGTACGTTCCCGACGCTCTCAAGAAGCTCAACTGGTTTTTGCGCGACTGGCGCCAGAACAAAGAGATCGAGATGGATCCGAAGGTCATCGATCTCTTGTGGGAGATGCACACCGAGCTCGGCAGCAAGGAGCCGATCCACATCATCTGCGGATATCGCTCGGAGAAGACCAACAACATGCTGCGCCGGACGGTCGGTGGCCAGGCCAAGCGTAGCTATCACATTCGCGGCAAAGCAATCGACGCGGCATTCCCCGACATTCCGGTGAAGCAGATGCGCTATTCCGCGCTCGTCCGCGAGCGCGGCGGCGTCGGCTACTACCCGACCTCCGGCATCCCCTTCGTTCACGTCGATTCAGGGCCCGTGCGCGCTTGGCCGCGCCTGCCCCGCTACGAGCTGGCGCTCCTGTTCCCCAACGGCCATACCTTGCACAAGCCGTCCGGCGGCGGCGACATCACGCCAAGGGACGTACTCAAGGCCCGCGCCGGCCACAAGGAGCTGGCGGCACAGGTCGCTAAGTATTTCGATCTCCGCAACCAGCCGAAGAAACCGTTTGCAGTGGCCGAAGCCAACCCTTCCACAACGGCCCCAGACCCCGCCAAAGATAAAGCGCTTCGTGTCGCCTCGCTTGTGCCGGCCGTGAGCCCGCCCGTCGCTGAGGCGCCGCCGCCGAAGCTCAAGAGCGCACCGCGCCTTCTGCGCACCTCGGCGACGCCGTCGCAGGCCGAGCGCGACCGGCTCAACACGCTGGTGAAGCTGGCCTCCCTGACCGCGCCGGCGGTCTCCTACCGGCGCCCGCCGGAGACAGACCGCGCCAAGCTCGAGCACCTCATCACCGCATCGGTGGATGCGGCAACGGCTGCGCCCAGTCCCGATGTCCCAAGTCCGGACCGTGCAGGCGCCGCGCCGTCCGTGTCCCAGGCCGCTGCGAGCGCACCCGGGCCGCTGCCAGGCAAAAACCGAGACCGCGAGGCAACGACACGCATCGCCGCCATTTTACCGGAGAAACTCGGCGCGCCGCCGGCCGCCGCCAACGATTCCAACGACTGGAACACTGGCTGGGCGCCGGCGCCGCAATTCGACGCCGACCACCCTGAGGAATTGTCCTACCGCCCGTTCCCGATTGCGCCCTTCCTCACCCAATCGGCCTCCGCCGACGATAACGCCCTCGTCAAGCTCATCCCTCTTGACGTCACGCGCACGCTCGATCTGCTCGAGGACGGCCAAGTCATACTGCCCCTGCGTCTGCGCCCCGGGGGGCAGGTGGCAGAGGTGATGTGGGCTCAGCAGTTCCGGGGCGACGCGGTCGACATCTCCGTGTTGGAGGAAGCCGAGCAGACCCCCAGCGCGCCTTCGGGCCTGGCCTCGCGCACGGTCAGGACGACGGCGCGGTAAGCGGGCGCCTGTGGCGCGGATTCTTGCGGCCCGGCGGAACGCAGCCCTTCGACCACGCAACCTTGATGAGGCGGCCTAGCTCGCGGAAGTCGGCGGCTCTGGGCGAGGTGGCCCGCCAGACGAGCCCGACGGTGCGACTGGGCTCGGGCTCAACAAAACGCGTCAGCCCGAGCTCGCGCCCGCGCGCCTCCACGTTGAGGCACATCTCGGGCAAGAGCGTAATGCCGTAACCCGCCGCCACCATCTCGACGATGGTCGACAGGCTCGAGACGCCGAACGTATTGAAGGTCGAGACCTGCTGCAGATTGCAGTAGGTAAGCGCCTGGTCGCGCAGGCAGTGGCCTTCCTCCAACAACAAGAGGCGCTCGTGCTCGATCAGATCCTTGGTCGCACGCACGCGGGCGCTCAACCGGCGCGATCTGGGCAACGCCAGCAGGAATCGGTCATCGAACAGCGCCAGTGTCTCGATCTCGGGGTGGATGATCGGCAGCGCGAGCAGCAGAACGTCGAGCTTGCCTTCGATAAGCTCGTCCGTCAGAGGAATCGTCTGCGTCTCGCGCACGTGCAGCTCGAGATTGGGGTAGCCCTCACGCAACAGCGGCAGAAGAGGCGGAAGCATGTAGGGGGCAATCGACGGGATCACGCCGAGCCGCAACGATCCGGAGAGAAGGTCGCTGGAATGCCGCGCGTACTCGATCATCTGGCGCACGTCCGTGAGAATGCGCGCAGCGCGCGCCGCGACCTCGCGGCCCTTATCGGATAGAAGAACGCCGGCCCGGGTGCGCTCGACCAGCACCAGGCCGAGCTGCTCCTCGAGCTCATGGATCTGCATGGACAGCGCCGGTTGTGTCACGGAGCAGGCTTCCGCGGCGCGGCCGAAATGCTGCGCGCGCGCCAGCGCATCGAAATAGCGCAGCTGCTTAAGCGTTACATGCGGCGGCATAAGAAACTCTGATCTAGGCGCAAACAATATACGATTAGAAGTTATGCTTCTTCCTGTCTACACCAACAAATGCTGGTTTGTTTGACGGGCCCCTTTCGGCGCGCCTGCTGTGTGGGATTTCGTCAATCGCAATCGGCGGGGTGGGGCAATTCCCTTCTCTTGCCGTGAGCGCCTCGGCCGAGCGCCGAATCGGACCGGGGCGCTCTCTTGCCGTGCTCCCAGCTCAAGCCGAAGTCGATTGCGATGGCGATGAGCGCGCGACGATCATTCGGCGGCGATCACGGCTTCCGCCAGCATGCCGAGCGCGTGCATGTAAACCTCCAAAACGGCTTCCTCCTCGGTGCGCTCGGTTGCACTCTTCTTGCGCAGCCGCACGATCTGGCGCATCGCCTTGACGTCGAACCCCAGCGCTTTCGCCTCAAAGTATTTGTCGCGAATGTCGCCGGCGAGCGCCTTTTTCTCCTCCTCCAACCGTTCGATCTGCTCGACGAGCTGGCGCAACTGTTTTTGCGCCGAAGCCTGTAGCGTCGTCATCCCTCGTCTCCCCGCTGTCATGAAGCCGGTGGCGACGCTAGCGGCGCCATGGGGCGGCTTCAAGGTGAGGTGGCGCACGATCCAGTGGATAGAGTGGAAGAGGCTGCGGCGCTATTGCTTATGCGCGCCGGGTTTGGCCAAAACGGCACTTGCTTGGGTTGTGGCCTGCGCCTGGGAGCGCGCAGAGGCGGCGGCCTCAAGTTGGGTTGCGCTCACCGCGGCGGGGCTCGAGAACGGCGGCGCGCCCTCGTTGTCGGTATGGGAGCCGAAATAGCGCACCGCGTGCAGCGTGTCGCGCAAATCGACCCGGCTCAGAATACCCGACACCGCCGCCGTGATTCGCTCCGCCCATCGCCTCTGACCCTCCTCGTCGCGCACCAGGTCCTGGCGAACCTCGATGATCGCGTGCGCCAAACCACGCCGGGTGCCGTGCTGCCACATGCAGTCGCCGGCAAGCTTCCCGTCATAAGGCTCGTTCTCTCCGACGAGCAGGCCGCGATTGCCCCGCAAAGCCTCGATCAGGGGCACCGCGAACCGATAGTCCCGATCCCACAGCACGGCGGCGTCCCAGGGGCGGCGCACGCCTTTCCAGCACTCGGTGAAGCTGTGAATCGAAAGCAGCATGGGGGGCACCCCTGCGCCCACGCATTTCTCAATCAGAGAATCGATGGCGAGGTGATAGGGCTCATAATAGAGTCGCACGCGCCTGTCGTGCTCGGCCGCATCGATCTGCCGGTTGCCGGGCACGATGGTGCCATCGGAAAGGCGCATGATGAGCGTGGGGTCGTCGAGGCCGCGGTTCACGTCGATCAGCAGCCGCGAGAACCGGGCGCAGATGGCCGGCACGGCCAAGGCGCGCGCAAGCCGCCGCACGACGGCGCCGGCTCCGATATCGTAGGCGATGTGCCGTTCGAGCTGCTCGGGCGACAGCCCCAGGGTAGCGTAAGACTCGGGGAGCGCATTGACGGCGTGATCGCAAATAAGCAGCAGCCCGGCGTCGCTGCGGCCGGGCAAAATCTCGTAGCTGTCGGTGAGAGAGGGTGCGATGAGGAACTCTGATTCGCACCCGGCGGTATCGGGCATGACGCAAATATAGCGGCGGAGTGCCGGGAAAACCACCCGTGTCGGTGTGGTGCTTGACGGGGCAAACGCGATTGCGCAAACCACCAGCCGTTACCCATTTCCAAGGCCTGTCACAAGCAAATCGCAATGCCGCCACCTTCCTGGAAAACAACGGCCGTCCGGGCCTTTGGCGGCCGACCGGCCATCTCACGCGGTGCCCCGGACCGCTTTCAACGACGCCCGCGCCGCCCTCGCCCGCTTGCGAGGGGATATGGTGCCAGTCGGCCGTCTGCGGGCGGTCGCAAATTGGCCGACCGACAGGTGAGGATCGGAACCCAGACGTGAAGCCTGCGAGACGAAAACGGTCATGGCCCAGAGCGGGACGTCTCCTCGCCGTCGCCGCGTTGTTGACCTCTAGCCTCGCGCTTGCGAGCGGGCCGGCGCGGGCCGATCTGAAACTGTGCAATTCCACCTCGAGCCGCATCGGCGTCGCCGTCGGCTATCGCGACCAGACCGGCTGGGCGACGGAGGGCTGGTGGAACATCGCCTCACAGACTTGCGAGACGCTTCTCAAAGGAGCGGTGCCGAGCCGCTTCATTTACGTGCACGCGCTCGACTACGACCGCGGCGGCGAATGGGCCGGGACGAATTTCATGTGCACGGCCGACAAGTCGTTCGCGATTCGTGGGGTCAAAGACTGCAAGACGCGCGGCTACAAACGCACCGGTTTCTTCGAAGTCGACACCGGTGAGTCGCAGGAGTGGACCATTCGCCTGACCGATCCTGAGGATCACGGGGCGGCCGAGAAATGAGGCGCAACAGACGGGTCAAGGTAGTGGCGACCTTGGGCCCGGCCTCATCGGCAACGGAGATGATCGAGCGCCTGTTCCTGGCCGGCGTCGACGTCTTCCGCATCAACATGAGCCACTCCTCCCACGAGACGAGCCGCGCCCTGCAGAACTCCGTCCGTTGGGTTGCCAAGCGCCACCGTCATCCGATCGGCGTGCTGGGCGACCTGCAGGGACCGAAGTTTCGCGTTGGCGAATTTCCCGGCGGGCGGGTTTTCGTCAACGACGGCGCAATTTTCCGCTTCGAGAGAGAGGAAAAGCCGGGATCGAGCGAAGGCGTTTTCCTGCCGCACCCGCAGATCTTTGCCGCCGTTGAGCCTGGTCAAATGCTCCTGCTCGATGACGGCAAGATCCGCATGCGCGTCGTCGACAAGATTCCCTGCGGCATCGCAGCCCAGGTGCTGGTCGGGGGCGCGCTCGCCAGCCGCAAGGGCATCAGCCTGCCCGACACTTTGCTTCCCGTGGGGCCGTTGACCGACAAGGACCGCGCCGACCTTGCGCATTTGCTGAAGCTCGGCGTCGATTGGATAGCGCTCTCCTTTCTCCAGCGCGGCGAGGATATCGCGGACGTGCGCAAGCTCGTCGGCGAGCGCGCGTCGATCCTGGCCAAAATCGAGAAGCCGTCCGCCGTTGCCGATCTCGATGCCATCATCGCGGGCGCCGACGGCTTCATGGTCGCCCGCGGCGATCTGGGCGTGGAAATCCCCGTCGAGCGCGTGCCGGGGCTGCAGAAGAAAATTACCCGCAAGGCGCGCGCAGCCGGAAAGCCCGTCGTCGTCGCCACGCAGATGCTGGAAAGCATGATCAGCTCGCCGATACCGACACGCGCGGAAGTTTCCGACGTGGCGACGGCCGTGTTCGATGGCGCCGACGCCGTCATGCTTTCAGCCGAGTCGGCGATCGGCCAGTTCCCCTTGGAAGCAATCCAGATGATGGATCGAATCGCCATCGAGGTCGAAGGCGACCCGACCTACGACGCCATCGTGCACGCGACGCAAACGACGCCCCAGCCGACCGGAGCCGACGCCATCGCCGCGGCGGCGCACGCCATCGCCGACACGGTCAAGCTGTCGGCCATCGTCTGCTATACGGCGACCGGCTCCACCGCCTTGCGGGTCACGCGCGAGCGCCCGGGCTTGCCCATTATCGGGCTGACGCCCGTGGAAGCGACGGCACGCAAGCTCTCTCTGGTCTGGGGCATTCAATCGGTGCTGACCGGAGACCCGGCCAACCTCACCGACATGGTGAGCAAGGCCTGCCGCATCGCCTTCGACGAAGGGTTCGTGAAGCCGGGGGACGGCATCCTCATCACAGCCGGCGTGCCTTTGGGATCGCCTGGCGCGACCAACATGATCCGCATCGCCTTCGTGGACGAGAACGGCGCACCCGCGGTCGAGGCCCGCTGACGCTCAGCGCCTCAGATGCCCCGGCCTTCCACTTCCAGCGACAGCTCCTCGACGGCGTCTTTGGCTCCGGGCATGTAGGGGTGGATGCGCAAAAGCTGGCGATAGACCTTAAGCGCGCTCTTTTTCTGGCCGCTCTCGCGCAGGATGCGGGCGAGCCCCTCCAGGGCCTTGTAGTGGTTGGGGTCGAGCGCCAGCGCGCGGCGAAGATCGCCGACCGCGCGGTCGATGTCGTTTTGCAGGTAGTAGACGTAGGCGCGCCGGCTCCACCCTTCGGTGAAGTCGGGGGCGAGCTCGACGACCGCATCGAGGAGATTCAAGGCGAGCTCGGGCCGCTTCTCGTTGAGCGCCTTGAACGACCGGCGCATGAGCACGCCGATGGTATCGCTGCCGGAATGCAGCCACAGCCCCTCGATCGTTTTGGCGATCGGAGCGGCGTGCTCGGCGTCCGGGGCCGTGGCGAGATGGGCGTAGAGCTCCGCCAGCATCGAGTCCCGGTCTTGGGGCGCTGCACGCTTCCTCCTGGCCTTGCCTTCGGGGGAAAGCGTCTTGGCCTCTGGCGCCTTGGGTGCAGGCGTCGCGGCCTCGGGATCGAGAGGCTTAGGGGTAACCAGGCCGCCGCCTTTCGACTCCGGCGGGGCATCCTGCGCCATCGCGGGCGCCGTCAGAAAACAGGCCCAGGCACAGAGCGCGGCGATGGCGCGGAGGGGTTTTTCTTTGCGCATCAAGAGACACATAGGATGCCGCGCCGGGCCCGTCAAAGCGACGTTTGCGCGGCGGGGCTCGGCAGGGCTGGTCAGCCCTGGCGCGCCTTGAAGCGGCGCTGCACCTTGTTGATGACGTAGAGCCGCCCTTTGCGCCGCACCAGCCGATTGTTGCGGTGGCGTGCGCGGAGCGACTTCAATGAGTTGCGGACTTTCATCTTCAGTACCGATGGCCAGCATTGATGGTGGGCGCGACAGGGATCGAACCTGTGACCCCTACGATGTCAACGTAGTGCTCTACCGCTGAGCTACGCGCCCTTGGAGCCGTGTTTCCTATGGATTTCAGGAGTGCACGTCAAGCAAGACCGAAACCGGCAGCGGTAGGGTGCCTCTGCCGCCCCGGCCCCCGGCAAGCTCCTGCCTGCAGTGGGGTCGGACAGCTGGCGCCGATGCACCCCTCAGCTGCGCCGATCCTAAGCCTCCTCAACCAAGCTCCCGTGCCACGTTGCCCAGACGAATCTCCTGCGATATGTTTTGCTTTATCGGTATTGCGTAAGGGACAGCGTTATGGGCTTCCATCCAATTTGGAGCCTTTCAAAGCAGATCACGCGTCTTCGCAGCTTCCCGCTGCTCGCGAGGTTGTCCGACGCCAGCTTCCTGCTGGACCCCCGCAATTGGATCGACAACCGCTTGGCGTCGGGGGTTCCCTACGAGTCCGAGCAGCTTGCCAAGGCGACCCAGATCATCACCGAGGAGCGCTTGGATACACTTGTCGATGTCGGTGCCAACATTGGCGTCTACACCGTGCTTATCGGCCGCTTACCGCAAATAAGGCGCGTGCTTTCATTCGAACCGCTGCGCCGCAATTTCAATCAGCTGTCCGGCAACATTTTCGCCAACGGCCTCGATTCGAAAGTTGACGCCTACCGGGTCGCACTGAGCGACCACGCGGCACAGCGGACCATCTACGTCGATCCAACCTCTACCGGCGTTTCCCGCCTCGAGCTTGCCGATTGCGGACGTGACACTACCGTCTTTACGCAACAGGAGCAGATCCGAACGGCCTGCTTCGATGATTTGGTGACACTGGAAAATCGGCGCATCTACCTCAAGATCGACATCGAAGGTCACGCCCTGCAAACCCTGACCGGGATGGAGCGCCTTTTCAAATCCAATGTCGTGTTCATGCAGATTGAAATCGACGAGGCGACGGAAGCTTCGGTCTATAAGCAGCTGCTGTCGTATGGGATGATGCTCACCGCCAAAATCGGCTCCGATTGGTATTTGTGCCCGCGCCGGAGCGTCGCGGCGGCCTGACAAGCAGGCGAGCCGTTAGGGCAAACACTCCTCACTCGGCAGGGCTTAGGCGGCGAGGAGGCGGTCGACCTCGCGGACCAGGTCCTTGAGGTGGAACGGTTTCGACAGCACGTGCGCGTCTTTGGGTGCGGCGATGTCGTTGTTCAGGATCACTGCCGCGAACCCGGTGATGAACATGATCTTCAAGTCCGGGTCGAGCTCGCTCGCCCGCCGGGCAAGCTCGATGCCGTCCATCTTCGGCATGACGATGTCGGTCAGCAGCAACGTGAACGGCTCGGTCTTGAGGCGCTCGTAGGCCTCCTCGCCGTTGGCGAAATCGATGACCTCGTAGCCCGCTTTCTTGAGCGCCCGCACGAGAAAGCCGCGCATGGACTCGTCGTCCTCGGCCAGCAGGATGCGGGAGATGGTGACGCGAGAGGGCTTTGCGGTCATTACTCGATTACTCTGAGACGGCTCGGTTCGCTCTTTGGCCGGCGCTGGATCAAATGTGGTGGCAGTATGGTAAACGGAACGTGAAACCGAGACCATTCGCCAAGGACGGAGTCTGCGTCAGTGAGGTCTGGAACATTGGCCCCTCCCGATGGACATATTGTGGCCAGCTTGGCACAGTGAGCAAGAGGGCACGTGCGCAAGCGGCACATTAGTCCCTCCGGACCCGCCCGTGAGCCCGATGATGGGCAATTAACCGGCCGGAAAGCCGGCGAACAGCAATCGGAGTAGTGCAAAACGCATGCCCGCGCACGACTGCCCCTCAATTCCTCCGGAGTTGCTGCCACCCTACTTCGTGAATGCGCCCCAGCCGCAGGTCGCCCCCTTCGTCCTGTGCTCACCGCATTCGGGCCGCCTTTATCCGCGCGCCTTTGTGGAGCTGTCGCGCCTGAGCCCGCATTCCTTGCGAAAATCGGAGGACTGCTTCGTCGACGATCTGTTTAGGCCCGTGGCCGCCGAGGGCGTGCCGCTGATCGCAGCGCGCTTCCCGCGCGCCTTTCTCGACGTGAACCGCGAACCCTACGAGCTCGACCCCGAGCTTTTCGTCGAGCCGCTTCCCGATTTCGCTAACGCACAGTCGGTGCGGGTCGCAGGCGGGCTTGGGACGATTGCCCGCATTGTCGCCGACGGAGAGGAGATTTACCGCGCCAAGCTGCCGCTGGCCTCGGGGCTCGAGCGCGTCACGCAGCTCTATATTCCCTTTCACGCCGCGCTCGCCGAGCTCATCGAGGCGACGCGGCGCCAGTTCGGGTATGCGATTCTTATCGACTGCCATTCGATGCCGTCGGCGTCGATGGCGCCCGCTGGCGGCCCTCGCCCCGACATCGTTCTGGGTGACCGGTTCGGCGCCTCCGCCGATTGCAAGATCACCCGTTTCCTCAAGGAGCTGTTGGTGGCCATCGGCTACGAGGTGCAGATGAACCGGCCCTACGCCGGCGGCTACATCACCGAGCACTACGGCCGGCCTGCGCGCGACGTGCATGCGGTTCAGATCGAGATCAACCGCGGGCTCTATCTCAACGAGCTGACGCTGCGTCCAACCGCGGCCTTCGCCAAGCTTCAGCGCGATCTCAAGGCCCTGGCGGGGCCCCTCTTCAACGAGCTGCCGGCCGTGCTCGAGCGACGCGCAGCCGCGGAGTGAGGGCCGGTCCGACGCGCTTCTAGAACCCCGGCTGACAAGCCCGCGCTGCTTTATGCCCACGTATCGAGCTATGCAGAACCATTCATGCTGCGGCGCGGGAAAAAGCCTGCAGTCATCGCCTGATGTGGGATTGTGAGCGCGCGTAGTGACGATCCGGGCACAACCCATGCACCGCAAGCTGGGCGAGCCACGTTGGCCCAGAAAAGAAAAGGGGCCGTTCGGGTCACGAACGGCCCAAGTCTAGGGAGGAAACGCCCAAGGAGGGCTACGACAGAACGAGCCGAGCTCGCGATGTCGCATCGCAAAACTTAAGGGTGCATTGCACAATTTTCAAATGCAAATTTTGCAGAGCTGCACAGACGCAAACGAGGGGCTCGGCCTCAACGGCCGGCTCCGCGCGGAAAAAAGGCCGTTCGTGCCACGAACGGCCCAAGTCTAGGGAGGAAACGCCCAAGTGGGCCACGGTGGACATCCGAATCACAGACGCCACCGTGTCTTTGAGCTATGGCTCTGTTCGCGGCTGGCGGCAACGGGAGCAGGGAAATTGGCCAGCAATTGCGGTGCATGTGTAGCTAATGGGCAACGCTTAGGGAAAGTTGGCCACATAGTGCAAATCGTGCACAAGACAACCCGCAGCAGTGATAGCGACGCGGCTCAAAAGCGGGGACCCGCCGCGCCGCTGCCCGCCCGGAGAGCGCTGTGAGCAGCCATCCCAGCTTCGCGGCCCTGCTCGCCTTCGCGCACGAGCTGGCCGACATTTCCGGCAACATCATCCGTCCCTACTTCCGCAAATCCCTCACCGTGACGAACAAGGGGCCAAAGAGCGCCTTTGATCCGGTGACGGTTGCCGACCGAGCCGCCGAACGCGCAATCGCCCGCACGATCGCAGAGCGCTGGCCCGACCATGGCGTTATCGGCGAGGAGTTCGGACGCGCCCGCAAGGGCACGCGGCTCAACTGGGTCGTCGACCCGATCGACGGCACGCGCGGTTTCATCATGGGCACGCCCTTGTGGGGCACGCTCATTGGCCTCGTGGACGGAGAGGAGGCCCTTTTGGGCCTCATGGATCAGCCCTTCACCCGCGAGCGGTTCTGGTCGGGACCGAGATCTGCCTATTTCCGCCATGCGGATGGCAGCGCGCGTCGCCTCAAGACCCGCGACTGTCCCCGTCTCGCCGACGCCATCCTTTCCACCACCCATCCCGATCTGTTCGCGCGGGGCTGGGAGACGCAGGCGTTCGCGCGCTTGAAGGCCAAGGCGCGCATGACCCGCTACGGCGGCGATTGCTATGCCTATTGTCTGCTGGCCGCCGGCTTGATCGACATTGTGGTGGAGGCCGGGCTAAAAGCCCACGACGTGGTGGCGCTCATTCCGATCATCGAGCGTGCGGGCGGACGCATGACCACATGGGAGGGCGCGCCGGCAACGGCGGGCGGACGCATCCTCGCCACAGGGGACGCGCGGCTGCACGATCAAGCCCTGGCGATGCTCACCCGGTGAGTGGACGAGGCGCTTCAGGCCACCTTGACGTCGACCCCCAGATAGGCGTCGAAGGCCGCCCAGAAGCGCGTGCGCACGGTGTCGGTCTCCTGCAGAATCTCATGGCGCGAGCCCGGCATCAGAATGCAGGAGGCGACCTTGGTGCTCACGGCAAAGTCCTCGATGGCGCGCGTCGATACGACGGTGTCGTTACCCGCGGCGAACATGAGCAGCGGGACGTTGATCCGCGCAGGAAAATTCGGTTTGGAGAGGCGCCGGCAGGCGCGGAGGGCCGCCCGCAGCCACCCATTCGTCGGCGAGCCGAGGCCGAGCGCGGGCGCCACGTCGAGCACCGCCTTGGTGCGCAGCCAGCGTTCGTAGTCGGAGGTCAGGCTGTTGTTTTCGAATTTCAGGTAGCTCTCCAGCGCATCCGATCCGCCCACGACGTAGGCGCTCGACATGCCGAGCGCGCAAGCGATCTCGGCGTACCAGCGCACTTGGGCGGGGTGGGGACCGAGGACGCTGTCGTGGATGGCGATCATCGGCGCCGTCAGCACGATGCGCTCGAACCAGAGGCCGGTCATGGTCGCATGGCGCAGCAGCACGTTGCCGCCCATGGAGTGCGCAAGCCCGATGAACGGCGGAAGACAGTCGGGCAGCACGATGTCCTTCATGAAGCGAATGAGGTCGCGGTCGTACTCCCAAAACCCGCGCACGTGTCCCTTGCGCGGGTTCGACAACATGCGCTTTGAGCCGCCCTGGCCGCGCCAATCCATGGTCGCCACGGCAAAGCCGCGCCGGCGCAGGTCGGCGATCACCTCGAAGTACTTCTCGATGAACTCCGCGCGCCCCCCGAACAGGCAGACGGTGCCGCGCCGGGGCATGCGCGTTGCATCCCAGCGCGCGTACCTCAGCGGCGCGCCGTCGTAGCCCTTGAAGGATCCGACGGTTGCCCCGCTCGGAACCGGATTCTTGGCAAGCGTCACCAGCTCCATTGCGACCCTCGGCATCGGCGCGATTCTTCGGCCCATAATACAGCGAGCCGTCCGCCGCGACAGTGCCGAGCGGCCGAGGGATCAACAGCGACCCGCAATCAATAGGAATGCGGCCAGTAGCGCCGCCGGCTGTATGCGAAGGAGCGGGCGCCGTGAATGGGCCGGGCCTCGACGATCTCGCCCGAGCACCGGTCGATCGTCAGATCGAAGAGCCGCCCCGACGGGCGCCGCGCCTGCACCAGAACCACCGAGCCCCTCGGTTCCAGATCGTCGAAATCGTACCAGCCGTCCGCGCGCAGGCGATCGCGCACGGCCTGGCGGGGCACGCAGCCGTCATCGCGCCACCACCGGCCGTAGCGCTTGTGGGGCGGGGGGAAGGGTGCATCTTTCAGCGAGCGATAGGGCGGATAGGCCGGCTCAAAGTCCTCCGGCTCCGCGTAGCGGCGGTACGGCCGATCATCCCCATAGGTGTCGCCATAGCGCGGATCATCGTAGGCAGGGCCGGCCCTGGGCGGCGCATAAAGGTCGGCGGAAACGGCGGGCAGAGAGCAGACGAAAAGCGACGCGGCAACGGCAGACGCCGCAGCAAAACGGGCTGACATGAGCGCACTCCTCAATCGTGTTGTCGCTGCTCCCCAAAGCCCAAAAAGGGTGGTCCCGCCAACATGAACGGGAGCTGAAGGGGGGCCGATTCTTCGTTGCATTATGGCAACTTGGGCCTTGCCTCGATCCGCCCCTTCCGGGGCCCGGCGCGCCTGCGTTGGCTCAAGTCGCAAGACCGCAACTCAAAGCGAGGCAGGCATAGAGAGATAGGCATCAGGACGCCGCTCGTCGCCCCCACCGACGTCACCGCTCGCGGGATTACTTTCTCAGGGCCCGACACTTTCGGACGATACGTGCTTTGGCGCTCTCTTTGTCGCTTGCCTGCGTCGCTCCCTCCACTCCTCGAGTCGCTGCAGTCCCACGAAGATCGACGGCACGAACGCGACCGTCAGCAGCGTCGATCCCAGCATGCCGGTCAGCACCGCAATGCCGATCGACTTCTGCGCGTTGGCGCCGGCGCCCGATGCCAGCACCAGCGGCACGACGCCGAGGATGAAGGCGAACGAGGTCATCAGGATCGGGCGGAAGCGCGAGCGCGCGGCCTCGACGGCGGCTTCAAGGATTTCTTTCTTGTCCCTGATGCGTAGCTCGCGCGCGAACTCGACGATCAGAATGGCGTTCTTGCTGGAAAGTGCGATCAGCAGGATCAAGCCGATCTGGGTGTAGAGGTTGTTGGCGACGCCGAGAGCGAGCAGCGCGGCCGCCGTTCCGAGCAGGGCGAGCGGCACCGAGACGATGACGGTCACCGGCGCCATCCAGCTTTCATACTGGCCGGCAAGCACCAAGTAGACGAGAAGCAGGCTCAATCCATAGATGAGATAGATCTGACCGCCGACCGCCTTCTCCTGGTAGGACATCGACGTCCACTCGTAGCCGGTGCCAGCCGGCAAGGTGTCGTCGGCGATCTGCTCCAAGAGGCCGAGCCCCTGCCCGGAGCTGTAGCCCTGCGCCGTATTGGTGATCACGGTCGCTGACGGATAAAGATTGTAGAGCGAGATAACGGAGGGACCCGACACGGTCTCAATGCTTGCGAGCGTTCCGAACGGCACCATTTCGCCGTCGGCGTTGCGCACCTGCAGGTACTGCAGGCTTTCGGGGTCAAGCCGCGCGGCCGCATCCGCCTGCACGTAGATCTGGAACACGCGGCCGAACTTGTTGAACTGCCCCACATAGGTCGAGCCAATGTACGTGCTCAAGGCATCGAGCGCGTCGCCGAGCGGCACGCCCAGCGTCTCGGCCTTGACCCGGTCAATGACTACGTTGAGCTGCGGCGCGTCGGCGAGGAAGATGTTGCGCGCCACGCGAATCATGGACTGGTCACCTGCCCGGTCCGCGATCGCCTGCGCTAGCCGCTGCAGCTTGGCATAGTCGAAGCTGCCGTCGCGGATCTCGACCTTCATGGTGGCACCGGAGACGTTGCCGATGCCTTGGATGGCGGGCGGCGGCATGACGAGCGCGGTGCCGTCGGGGATGTCGGCGACGCGCGCCGAAAGCCCCTTGTAGAGGCTCAACAGATCCTCGCCCTTACCCCGCTTGTCCCAGTCCGTGAGGATCACGTAGGCGATGCCGGCATTGGAGAGGCTGGCGTTGTCGTTGAGCGCGGCGAGACCCGCGATGGCCACGACTTTGTCGACGCCGGGCTGCGCCTTTACCCGCGTCGTGATGTCGTCGAGCGCCCGCGTGGTGCGCTCGAGCGCGGCGCCCTCGGGCAGCTGCGCGATGATGAGGAAGTAGCCCTGATCCTCGATCGGCAGGAAGCCGGTGGGCACGCGGCTCAGTGCGTAGACCGCAAGACCGACGAGGGCAGCAACGATGAGGGCCATGAGGCCGCTGCGGCCGACCATGGCGGCGATCAGTCGTGTATAGGCGTTCTCCGCCGCGCTGTAGACGCGGTTGAAGCCGCGATAGAAGACGTTGCGCTGCTCGGGCGGCGTGGCGTGGCGCAGCCACAGAGCGCATTGGGTGGGTTTGAGCGTCATGGCATTGATGGCGCTGATCAGCGCTGTCGCCGCGATGACCAGCGCGAACTGCTGGTACATCTGGCCGCTTAACCCCGGCAGGAAGGCCGCGGGCACGAAGACCGCCATCAGCACCAGCGTGATGCCGATGATGGGCCCCAACAGCTCGTCCATGGCCTTGACGGTGGCATCGTGCGGCGTCAGCCCGCGCTCGATGTGCTTGGCGGCGCCTTCCACCACGATGATCGCGTCGTCGACGACGATGCCGATGGCGAGAATGATGGCGAACAGCGTCGACAGGTTGACCGTGAAGCCGAGCGCCGCCATGGCGGCGAAGGCCCCGATGATGGTCACCGGCACCGTGGTCGCCGGCACCAGCGTCGCGCGCCAGTCCTGCAGGAATACGAGAATGACGATGAGGACAAGGATCGCCGCCTCGATCAGCGTCTTGTAGACGTCGTGGATGGAGGCCGAGACGAACTTGGTGGTGTCGAAGGGGACCGACCAGGTGAGCCCCTCGGGGAAGGCTTTGGCGAGCACCGCCATGCGCGCCTCGACGCGCTTTGCGACCTCGAGAGCGTTGGCGTCGGGGAGCTGGTAGACGGCGAGGCCGGCGGAGGGGCGCTGATCGATTCTGAAGGTCTGGCTGTACTGCTGCGCACCGAGCTCGACGCGGGCCACGTCTTTGAGGCGGGTGATGCGCCCGCCCGAGTCCGTCTTGACGATGATGTTCTCGAACTCGGCGACGTCCTCCAGCTTGCCGCGCACGTTGATCGAGTATTGGAACGTCTGCCCGCTCGGCACCGGCGGCAGGCCGACCTGGCCGGCGCTGGTCGAGCGGCTCTGCAGGTTGACGGCGGCGATCACGTCGGCGGGCACCAGGCCGCGCGCCTGCAGCTTCTGTGGATCGAGCCAGATGCGGATGGCGTACTGGCCGGCGCCGAACACCGTAACAGCGCCGACGCCGTCGATGCGCGCGATCTCGTCGAGCAGGTTGATGGTGGCGTAGTTCGACAAGAACAGACTGTCGTGGCGCCCGTCGGGCGAGCTGAGCGCGATGATCTCCAGGATCGACGTCGATCGCTTGTGGGTTTGCACGCCCTGCTTCTGCACGCTCTCGGGCAGGGCGGCGAGCGCGCTCGACACGCGGTTCTCGACCAGGATCTGCGCCTTGTCGCCGTCGCTGCCGATCTCGAAACTGACGGTGAGCGTGTACTGGCCGTCGCTGGTGGAGATGGAGGACATGTAGATCATGCCCTCCACGCCGTTGACGCGCTGCTCGATCGGCAGCGCCACCTCGCGGACGACGGTCGCGGCGCTGGCGCCGGGATAGCGCGCCGTCACCTGCACCGTCGGGGGCACGACGTTGGGATATTGCGAGACCGGCAGGTTGATGAGGGAGACAAGCCCGAGGATCACGAACAGCACCGCGATCACGTTGGCCAGCACCGGCCGGTCGATGAAGAACTTGGCGATCATGGACCGGATTTCTCGGCGGCCGCCGCCGCGGTGACCGGGACGACGGTGTTGCCGGGCAGCGCCCGCATCAGCCCGCCGACAATCACGCGCTCGTTGGGTTTGAGCCCGCTCTTGACGATGCGCAGCCCGCCCTCGACCTGTTCGCCGACTTCGACCTTGCGCTGCTCGACGACGTTCTTGTCGTCGACGACCAGGAGGTAGCGGCCCTCCTGGTTGTTGCCGAGCGCCACGTCGGGAACCAGCAGCGACTCCACGTCGAGCTGCTTGGGAACCCTCACGCGGACGAACAGGCCCGGCAGCAGCACGTGGTCCTTGTTGTCGAACACGGCGCGCACGGCGAGCGTCCCGGTGCTGGAATCAATTTGGGGCGCAACGTAGTTGAGCGTGCCGGAATGGGGATAGCCCTTTTCCGTCTGCAGACCGACGTCGATCCCGACCGGCCCGATGTCCTTCAGCGTCACGCCATGGTTGCGCAGCTTCTCGCGGAATGTCAGGACCTGCTGCTCATCGAGGTTGAAATTCACGTAGATGGGATTGAGCTGAACGATCTCGGCGAGCTTGGTCGGCGAGCCGGAGCCGACGTAGGCGCCGGGGTCGACGAGGCGGGCGGTGACGGCGCCGTCGAAGGGCGCCGTGATGGTGGTGTATTCGAGATTGCGCTTGGCCTGCTCGACCTGGCCCTGCGCCTCCGCCAGCGCCGCCATGGTCGAATCGCGCTTGGCGCGCGATTCATCGAGCTGCGCCACCGAAACCGCCGCCGTCTTGACGAGATCCTGCTTGCGCTTGAGATCGGCCTCGGCCTGCACCAGCAGCGCCTCTTGCTGCTGTTGAGAGGCTTGCGCAATCTGCAGCGCGATCTCGTAGTCCTTCTTGTCGATCTGGAACAGCACGTCGCCCTTCTTGACTATGGCGCCGTCCTTGTAGCCGACCTTCTCCAGGAACCCTTGCACGCGCGCGACGAGATCGACCTGATTGACGGGGGCGGTCGAGCCGGTCACCTCCAGGTACAGGGTGACCTTGCGCTGCTCGGGCTTGGCGACGGTGACCTCGGCCGGCGGGGGCGGCTGGTACTTGTTGCGCTCCCCGCAGCCCGCAAGCACCAGGATCGCGGCCAGAGCCGCTCCAATGCGCAGTCGTGTTTTGATTCCACTCATGGTTCCGTCAGGGGTGGCGGCGCGACGGCGCGGCACTGCGGGAGGCTACGCTAGACTGCTAACCAATTCTTTTCCAAGCAGGCTAGTACCTAACTGCATCAGGCCCTGATCGGCAGTTGGCGCCGCTCGCGGACGTGCTCTGCGGCGGCATCCCAATAGGGCCAACTTCGCTCTTGGCCCATTTCGGAAAAACGCCTCTCGGCAGCTTATGAAGGAAGAGCGAACACGGCAGTGCCTAGCTGGAGAACCGCCTGCGGCCAGAACTCCACGTCCGCTTCCTCTGCAATCCGGCCAGCGCCCCTCAAAGATAAGGTCCGGCCGCTCATATCCGCCCCTGACCCACAGCTTCTCCGTGCCCAGGTCGATGGGTCAGAGGGGCTGCCCGGGGAGGCCTTGAACCGGGCCTGCCCCCTCCTAAATTTAGGGCTGCGCACGCCCATGACCGGGGTGCGCAGCAACGACCGGCCTGGCCCTTCGGGCAGGCCAAATGCATGTCGCTTCACAGGAGGATATGTCATGCAACAGTTCGACTTTGCCCCCCTTTATCGTTCAACCGTCGGGTTCGACCGGCTTGCCCAGCTGCTCGACAGCGTCGGCGGCTACGACGGCGACGGCTACCCGCCCTACAACATCGAGCGGCTCGGCGACAACGAGTACCGCATTACGATGGCGGTGGCCGGATTTGAAAAGGATGAGTTCACCGTCGAGGTCAAGGAATCGACGCTTGTCGTCAGCGGCGAGAAAAAGCCCGACGCCAAGGAGCGCGCTTTCCTGCACCGTGGCATCGCCGCGCGCGGCTTCGAGCGCCGCTTCCAGCTCGCCGATTACGTCGAGGTCAAGGGTGCCGAATTCAAGGACGGCCTCTTGCACATCGATCTCGTCCGCAACCTGCCGGAGCGCATGAAGCCGCGCACCATTGCCATCGCAGCGGGCGAGGACGGCAAGCAGATCGAGGCCAGCGCCTAACGCGCCTTTTCCCAATGCCGTGAGGCGGCCGCCGCGCAAACGGCGGCCGCCTGGCTTTATCCTGCTCATCCAAGGGTGATGCTCCCGCCGCTCGCCCGCGCGGAGCGCCCGGAATGGGCATGCCGCAGCGCAGCAAAACGCCGGCCAGCGGCTGGTTTCTCGCTTGTGCGGGCCCCGGAAATCTGCCAATCTTGGGGAAAGGTCAGCACTCCTGTCCTTTATTGCGGCTCCGAGCGAGCCGAGCCGATGCAAGCGCGCCATTAACGGAGCCCGGCCTGGCGTCGACGACAAGCGACGGAATGGAGAGCGAGGAACGTGGTTGAGCTGGGACGGGCGAGGTCGGAGCGTCGCGCGGCAGGGATGCGGCCGCAGGGCCGGAGACAGGTTGCCAGCGCCCTACACAGCGGTTTGACTCCGCTCGCCGACAGAATTTGATCTGAAAATCTTGACGAACCCCGTAGGAGACCGATCAAATCGGTCTCGGAGAGGCACCACCTCCCGAACCGACGAGACCGGCAACGTCGTGCACAAAGGTCGCAGTATGACGAAAAGCCTAAGCGCGAGCCCCGCCACATTGGCGAACGGCCGGCTTGAATGCGCCCAGGCGCAAGGTCTTTACGATCCTGCGCGCGAGCACGACGCGTGCGGCGTGGGCTTCATCGCCGACATGAAGGGGCGCAAATCGCACCAGATCGTCGCCAACGCCCTCAAGATTCTGCAAAATCTTGAGCATCGCGGCGCGGTCGGCGCCGACCCCTTGGCCGGCGACGGCGCCGGCATGTTGATCCAGATACCGCACGAGTTTTTAAAAGAGGAATGCCGCGCGCTCGGATTTACCCTGCCGGCGCCCGGGCGCTATGCCGTTGGGCAGCTCTTCCTGCCGCAGGACGAGCGCCTGCGCACGAACTGCGAGCATGTCTGGGCCCGCGTCATCAAGGAGGAGGGTTTGGAGCTCTTGGGCTGGCGCTCGGTGCCCGTCGAAAACGCCTCGCTCTCGCAGATAGTAATCGCGACCGAACCGGTCCACCGCCAGGTGTTTGTCGGCTGCCCGTCGACAATCCTCGACCAGGATGACTTCGAGCGGCGCCTTTACCTTGCGCGCAAGCTCGTCTCCAACGCCATCCAGCAGACCTACAAGGGTCGCGACATCGGCCATTACACCGCGTCGCTGTCGAGCCGGACGCTCGTGTACAAGGGCATGTTCCTGTCCTACCAGCTCAAGGCCTACTACAAGGACTTGTCGGATCCGCGCTTCGTCTCGGCATTGGCGCTCGTCCACCAGCGCTTCTCGACCAACACCTTTCCCTCGTGGAAGCTCGCTCATCCCTACCGCATGGTCGCGCACAACGGCGAGATCAACACGCTGCGCGGCAACGTCAACTGGATGGCGGCGCGCCAAGCGTCCGTCTCGTCTCCGCTCTACGGCGGCGACATCGGGAAGCTGTGGCCGATCTCCTATGAGGGCCAGTCGGACACCGCCTGCTTCGACAACGCGCTGGAGTTCCTGGTCATGGGCGGCTACAGCTTGCCCCATGCCGCCATGATGCTGATCCCCGAGGCCTGGGCCGGCAACCCGTTGATGGACCGCAAGCGGCGCGCCTTCTACGAGTACCACGCTTGCCTGATGGAGCCGTGGGACGGTCCTGCGGCCATGGCTTTCTCCGACGGGCGTCAGATCGGCGCCACCCTCGACCGCAACGGTCTGCGCCCGGCGCGCTATTTCCTGACCAAGGACGATCTCGTCGTCATGTCCTCCGAAGCCGGCGTGCTGCCCGTGCCGGAGGAGAGGATCGTGCAGAAGTGGCGGCTGCAGCCGGGCAAGATGCTGCTGATCGATCTGGAGAAAGGCCGCATCGTCTCGGACGAGGAGTTGAAGAGCGAGATCAGCGCCAGCAACCCTTACGAGACCTGGCTCAAGCGCACGCAGATCCTCGTGTCCGACCTGCCGCTGCCAAAGGAGCGGTCGCAGAAGAAAACCAACGTAGGCCTGCTCGATCTGCAGCAGGCATTCGGCTACACGCAGGAGAGCCTGAAGCTTCTGATGAAGCCCATGGCGGAGGCGGGTCAAGAGGCCGTCGGCTCCATGGGCAACGACACGCCGATCTCGGCCCTGTCGTCGCGCTCAAAGCTCCTGCACACGTATTTCAAGCAGAATTTCGCCCAGGTGACGAACCCGCCGATCGACTCGATCCGCGAGGAGCTCGTCATGAGCCTCGTCTCCTTCATCGGGCCGCGGCCCAACATTCTCGACCTGGAAGGCACCTCAAAGCAGAAGCGGCTCGAGGTCTACCAGCCCATCTTGACCAACGAGGATCTGGAGCGCATCCGCCAGATCGGCGAGGTGAAGGACAACGAGTTCTCCTCGATCACGATCGACATTACCTACGCGGCCGATAAGGGCCCGGCCGGCATGGCGGCCGCACTCGACTGCGTGAGCGCGGAGGCCGAGGAGGCCGTGCGCTCCAAGGAGTACAACATTATCATCCTGTCGGATCGCGCCGTGGGACCGGACCGAATTCCGATTCCTTCGCTGCTGGCCACCTCCGCGGTCCACCATCATCTGATCAAGCAGGGCCTGAGGACCTCCGTTGGCCTCGTCATCGAGACCGGCGAGGCGCACGAGGTGCATCAGTTCTGCACGCTCGCGGGCTACGGCGCCGAAGCGATCAATCCCTATCTGGCTTTTGAGACGCTGGAGGCGATGCTGCCCGACCTCGACGAGGAGATCGCTCCCGACGAGGTGAAGACCCGCTACATCAAGGCCATCGGCAAGGCCATTCTGAAGGTCATGGCCAAGATGGGCATCTCGACCTATCAGTCCTATTGCGGCGCGCAGATCTTCGACGCCGTCGGCTTGAGATCGAGCTTCGTCAAGAAGTACTTCACCGGAACGCACACGCAGATCGAAGGCGTGGGCTTGCGCGAGATCGCGCATGAGACGGTGGAGCGGCACCAGGCTGCCTTCGGCGAGGTTCCCGTGCTCGAAAACGCGCTCGACGTCGGCGGCGAGTACGCCTATCGCGTGCGCGGAGAGGCGCACGTGTGGCGCGCTAATGTCGTCGCCGATCTGCAGCACGCTGTGCGCGGCAACCTGCCCGAGCGGTACCGCGCGTACGCCAAGCAGGTCAACGACCAGTCCGAGCAGCTGATGACCATGCGCGGCATGTTCCGCATCCGCTCAGCGGAGTCGCTCGGCCGCAAGCCGATCCCGATCGAGGAGGTCGAGCCGGCGGCACAGATCGTCAAGCGCTTTGCCACCGGCGCCATGAGCTTCGGCTCCATCAGCCGCGAGGCGCACACCACGCTCGCCATCGCCATGAACCGCATCGGCGGCAGGTCCAACACCGGCGAGGGCGGCGAGGAAACCGACCGCTTCAAGCCGCTGCCCAACGGCGACTCCATGCGTTCGGCGATCAAGCAGGTCGCCTCGGGGCGCTTTGGGGTCACGACCGAGTATCTCGTCAACTCGGACATGATGCAGATCAAGATGGCGCAAGGCGCCAAGCCCGGAGAGGGCGGCCAGCTCCCCGGTCACAAGGTCGACAAGGTCATCGCACGGGTGCGCCATTCCACTCCCGGCGTCGGGCTCATCTCGCCGCCGCCGCATCACGACATCTACTCGATCGAGGATCTCGCCCAGCTCATCTCCGATCTGAAGAACGTCAACCCGGCGGGCGACGTGTCGGTGAAGCTCGTCTCCGAAGTGGGCGTCGGCACGGTTGCCGCGGGCGTGGCCAAGGCGCGCTCCGATCACGTGACGATCTCCGGCTTCGAAGGCGGCACCGGCGCCTCCCCGCTCACCTCCATCAAGCACGCCGGCTCGCCGTGGGAGATCGGGCTCGCCGAGACGCACCAGACGCTGGTGATCAACCGCTTGCGTGGGCGCATCGCCGTGCAGGTCGACGGCGGGATACGGACGGGGCGGGACGTGCTGGTCGGCGCCCTGCTCGGCGCCGACGAGTTCGGATTCTCCACCGCCCCGCTCATCGCGGCGGGTTGCATCATGATGCGCAAGTGCCACTTGAACACCTGCCCGGTCGGCGTCGCCACCCAGGATCCGGTGTTGCGTGCCAAGTTCCAGGGCAAGCCCGAGCACGTGATCAACTACTTCTTCTTCGTTGCTGAGGAGGTGCGCGAGTACATGGCGGCCCTCGGCTTCCGCACGTTCAACGAGATGATCGGCGAGACGGAGGTGCTGAACAAGGATCGCGCGATCGCGCACTGGAAGGCGAAGGGGCTCGACTTCAGCAAAATCTTCTACAAGCCGCGCATGCCTGCTTCGGTCGCCGTCTACAATTCCGAGCGCCAGGACCACGGGCTCGACAAGGTGCTCGACAACAAGCTGATCGAGTTGTTCCGGCCTGCGCTCGATCACAGGAAGCCGGTCAAGCACGAGCTCGCCATCAAGAACACGGACCGCTCGACGGGTGCCATGCTGTCGGGCGAGATCGCCAAGCGCTACGGTCACGCCGGCCTGCCCGAGGACACCATCTGGCTGACGCTCAATGGCACCGCGGGCCAGAGCTTCGGCACCTGGGCGGCCCGCGGCGTCACCCTCGATCTCGTGGGCGAGGCCAACGACTATGTCGGCAAGGGCCTGTCGGGCGGCAAGCTGATCGTGCGCCCGAACGCGCTCTCCGGCATCAAGCCCGAGGAGAGCATCATCGTCGGCAATACGGTGCTCTACGGCGCCATCGCCGGGGAGTGCTATTTCCGCGGCATCGCCGGCGAGCGCTTTGGCGTGCGCAACTCCGGCGCGATCGCCGTGGTGGAAGGCACCGGCGACCACGGCTGCGAGTACATGACCGGTGGTGTCGTGGTGGTGCTGGGGCCGACGGGACGCAACTTCGCGGCCGGCATGTCGGGCGGCATCGCCTATGTGCTCGACGAGGCGGGAGATTTTGAATCGAAGTGCAACCTGGCCATGGTCGACCTGGAGCCGGTCGAGGCCGAGGAAGAGATCATGAGCAAGCTCATGGGCCAGGCGGGCGATCTGGAAAGCCACGGCCTCGTCGATGTCATGGCCGACATGACCAAGGGCGACGCCGAGCGGCTCTATCAGCTCGTCGCCCGCCACGCCCACTATACGAACTCGGCAAAGGCCAAGCTCATTCTCGGCGACTGGCGAGCCTATCTGCCGAAATTCAAGAAGGTCATGCCGGTCGAGTACCGCCGTGCGCTGCAAGAGATCGCCAAGGCGCAGGCTGCCGATACCACGGGTCTCGATGTGCTCGAGATCGGTCTCAAGGCAGCGAAGGCTTGAAGAAATTCACCGCTCCATGAAATGATGGCAGGCGACTAGGTGCTCAGAGCCCTCCAGGGTCTGGCACCTCTTAAACACGGGATGAGACACAGGTGCCGGACCCGGAGGGGTCAGACACCGTTCAGGCAAAAGGCCATGGGCAAGATCACCGGGTTTCTCGAGTTCGAGCGGGCGGGTCCTCGATACGCGCCCGTCTCTGAGCGCGTGAAGCACTGGCGCGAGTTCGTGCTGCCAATGAGCGAGGAGGACACCAAGGTTCAGGCCGCGCGCTGCATGGACTGCGGCATCCCCTATTGCCACACCGGCTGCCCGGTCAACAACCAGATCCCCGACTGGAACGACCTCGTCTACCACAATGACTGGAAGCAGGCGGCGCACGACCTGCATTCGACCAACAACTTCCCCGAGGTGACGGGGCGGGTCTGCCCCGCCCCCTGCGAGGCCGCCTGCACGCTCAACATCGACGAGGTGCCGGTGACCATAAAAGCCATCGAGCGCGCCATTGCCGACCGCGCCTTCGAGCAAGGCTGGGTCGCACCCGAGCCGCCGGAGACGAGAACCGGCAAGCGCGTCGCCGTCGTCGGCTCCGGTCCCGCCGGTCTCGCCGCAGCCCAGCAGCTGGCGCGCGCCGGCCACGAAGTGCACGTTTATGAGAAGAGCGCCAAGCCCGGCGGCCTTCTGCGCTACGGCATCCCCGACTTCAAGATGGAGAAGGAGATCGTCGAGCGCCGCGTCAAGCAAATGGAGGCGGAAGGCGTCACCTTCCATTGCAACGTCAACGTCGGCCAGGACCTCTCCGCCAAAGAGCTGGAGACCACGTACGACGCTCTTCTTCTCACCGGCGGCGCGGAGCAGCCATTTGACTTTTTTGCCAATGCGCCGGGCCGTGAGCTCGACGGCATCCACTTTGCCATGGACTTCCTGCCGCAGCAGAACCGCCGCATCTCCGGCGAGGCGCCACCCGCCATGGCAAACGCCAAGGAGATTCTCGCGCGCGACAAGCACGTCATCGTCATCGGCGGCGGCGACACCGGCTCGGACTGCATCGGGACCTCATTCCGCCAGGGAGCCAAATCGGTCACCCAGCTCGAGATCATGCCGATGCCGCCCGAGCACGAGAACAAGGCGATGACCTGGCCCAACTGGCCCTTGAAGCTGCGCGTGTCGACGAGTCAGGCGGAGGGCGCCATGGTCGAGTACTCCGTCTCCACCACGGGCTTCTCCGGTAGCGGCGGCAAGATCGAGAAGCTCCACTACGTCCACGTCGACAACAATTTGCAGCCGGTCCCCGGCACGGACGCCGAGCTGCCCGCCGACCTGGTGCTGCTCGCCATGGGCTTCTCCGGCCCGATCGAGGAGGGCCTGGTGACGGAGTTGGGCCTGGAGGTGGTGGCGCGCGGGCGCTTCAAGGGGCTCAACGCCGATGAGAGCGACTACAAGATCGCCGGCCGCAGGAATGTGTTCGCCGCCGGCGACATCCGCCGTGGACAGTCGCTCGTCGTATGGGCGATCCGCGAGGGCCGGCAGGCTGCGCACGCCGTCGACAAGTTCCTGATGGGAACAACCACTTTGCCGCGCTGAGCCTAAGGCTCTTGCCCCTTCGCGGGTGGCGGCGGAGGTGGCGCCGCCGCAGCGGTGGTCTGGCGCGGCCAGGAGAAATCGTCCGCGCGTCCGGGCTTCGGCACCAGACGCTCGCCTCTCTCGAACACGCGGAAGTAAGGCGTCTGCGTTGGCGACAGGCGGCGCCGGCCTCCGCCCCGCGGCGGCACGATCGAGCTCATCACAGTGAGGCCGCCCGGGATCTGGTCGACCAGAATATCGCCCATCTGTGCCGCCCGGTCGGCGCTCTGCTTGCGCGTCACCAGGGCGACGATGGCGGCAGGGATGGCCGGGCGCACGATGTCGACGGTGACGATCTGCTCGGTGCCTCCCGCTCCCACAACCTTGACGTCCACCTTGCCTGGATCGGCCTTCTGATCGCGCACGCCGCCGGCCGCCGGAGCCGCCACGCCGCTCTTGGCAAACTTGCCCTTCTGGCCCGCTTGGCCGCGGGCGGTCTCCGCCTTCAGGCGCGCCCGGTCGGGATTGACACGGGCCTGCTCGGTCGCATCGCCCGCGAGCGGGATCGACCGTTCCTTGCGGGCCTGCGCCAAATCGCGCCGCAGCTCCCGCTCGACGAAATGCGCAAGCTTGCGATAGCCGGAGTCGGTGAAGTGCACGCCGTCCGAATCGCGCAGGCGGCGCACCTTGCCCGTCACGTCCGGCCCGTAATCGCTGTAGCCGCCGCCCTCGTCGATGAAGCTCGCATACGCATCGATGTAGCGCACGCCGTTGAGATAGGCGCGCTCGCGGTAGATATCGTTCATCAACTGCGCACGCTCATTGTCCTGCCAGCGCCGCATGTTGGGCAACCCGACCCAATAGACCGCCCTTCCGCCCTTTTTCAGGGTTTTCATGAGCCCGTCGACGCGCTTGCCGTACTCCGCGCGCCATTGCGCGTTGCCCGACGACAACCGCTTCGTGCTGAGGCCGTAGCGATCCTGGGCACCCAGCATAACGATGGCGATATGGCTCGGGTCCTTGCTGAAGGCCTTCGCCAGCTCGTCGAGATCGCCGGGCGAGCGTCTGAGCATCAAGCCGCTGAGGGGATAGCGCTTGCGAGCGAACTGAGCCCCGCCGGGGTTCGTCGCGTAGGCCTCGAGCAGGCCGCCGAGCAGCCCCTCGGCAAGCCAGTCGCCGACGACTTGTACCTGGTAGGTATTGTTCTCGGGAAAGGGCGTGATGAAGCTGCCGCCGAGCCCGGGATCCTGCGCGGAGGCCGGGACCGCCCCGACCATGAGGAGGGCCGATAGAAGGGCTGTGGCAGTGGCGCCTTTCACGTTCGCTCGTTCCCTGGGCGCAAGGCTCGAATTCCACCGAATCCGCTGGGCGACACAGTAATAGTCTTTACCGCGTCGCCCAAGCATAAGGCGGAAACATGGCCCATGATGAAGGTGAGGCGGCGTTCACGCCGCCTTTTTGGCCTTCCTCACGCCCCCTAAGCGCACGGGAGCCCGCCGCGAGCGGGCCGCTTGCCATTTGAGCTCATGCAGCTCCGAGCCGCGGTGGTGCGTTTTCACCACCACATCGCGAGCCGAGAAGGCCTCGCGCAGGACGCCGATGCACATTTCCGGCTTTGCATCCCCGCACATGAACACGTCGAGCGCCGCATAATCGGCCTCCGGCCAGCTGTGGATCGAGATGTGGCTCTCGGACAGAACCGCGACACCGGAGACGCCGCCATTGGGCGTGAAGTGATGCAAGTGGATGTGCAGGAGAGTTGCGCCTGCCACCTCTACGCATCGCGTCAGGGTTCGCTTGATGTGCTCCAGGTCATCGAGCCGGCGGGCGCCGAACAGGTCCACGATCAGGTGGGTTCCGGCGAACCGAACGCCGTCGCGCTCGACGAAGAAGTCCTTCCTGTCTTCGTGCGCCACGTTGGCAGCGCTACGATGATCTTCCTCTTGGGCGGTGCTTGAACGAGTCAAGTCCATCCCCAATTGGAAGAGGGTGTCATTAAAGGCCATATGACCCTCCCCAACCAGCAGATAGATGTGACCCGCCCGCTCCTTACCT
>Ga0315553_10000401_pt1 | contig 38879 bp, 31 predicted proteins | sample SalMarSW160140MG_FD_203099 | JGI IMG/M metagenome (GOLD analysis project Ga0315553, IMG submission 203099) | Salt marsh sediment microbial communities from the Plum Island Ecosystem LTER, Massachusetts, United States - Salt Marsh Sediment SW1601-40 ... | reverse complement strand
AAATATTTTTTTAATTTAGAAGAAAATGAATCATTGTTCTCATTCTTTTCCATGCTTATCAATTCATTTTATAACTTTTAAGTAATATCTATTTTAAATTTCTATACTAATTATTTTTTATCTTTTTCTAAAAATTTAATTCAGTGGGGATAATTCGATTATTTCAAACATTTTTTTTTGAAAAAACGGAGATTATTTAATCATAAAAAACCAAATTATTTCTAATAATCAAAAGTAAAACATACATTTTAATATTAAAAATGGACACGGTAAGAAAAATGAATGATAACACAAGTAAGCCGAATGTTAAAAAACTAATCCTGATCGTTATTGTAATTTGGGTAATTCTTAGCGTAATATTTGGATTTTATGACTTGGATATTTCAATAGCAGTTGTAGATGAAACATCTATTTGGGGTAATTTTGGGGCAGATTATGGTGAAATTCCTGGCTATGCGTTAATTGCTATCGCCTTAGCAACATTACTTGGGAGTCTTTTTACAAATTTAAAAATGCAAAAAATTCCAGGTTATGTAGGAATTATTGTTGGCGTTTTATTTATTCTATTCATAAATGATGAAGATTATGTTAACATTGGATGGAGCTTGATTTTTTCATTACTTATTTATATTGCTATTACTTGGAATAAAGACTGGAAACGCTATAGAAATATTTCTGGGGTAATTGCTCTTTTAGCTGTATTAAATCCTTTATTATTTGTCCAAATAACTAAAATACTTTGTGGAAGAATTCGTTTTAGGGATCTTGATCCGGGCTATACCAATTTTACTCCTTGGTTTTTGCCACCAGGTATAATTGGAGGGGGCAGTTCGTTCCCTTCAGGACATGCAGCAATGGGTTGGATGTTTCTACCACTATTAATAGCTGTTAAAGACCGAAAAATTAAGGATCCCCTAAAAGTATTAATTACCGTATTAGTAATTGGATGGGGTTTATTCGTAGCACTCTCTCGGATAGCCGTCGGCGCACATTATGCTTCTGATGTTCTCTTTTCAACCGGCGTTGCGACAATTGTTACGATATTTTTCTATTCTAAATTTTATAATAAGAGAAAATAAGACATTAGATTAATCTCCTAAAATTCTCTTTTTTTTATCGTAAAATAAATTTACTGTGAGGAACAAAAAAAGTGAAAGAAATTTTAAAAAATGTATACCATGTTGGGGACTCAGGTTGTTCAGTTTATTTAATAAACACAAATTCGGGGGAAGATCTAGTTTTAATCGATTGTGGAATGAGCCTTGATCTCATTAATAAAATTAGCAAAGCAGGACTAAACCCAAAAAATATCAAACACTGTATTTTAACTCATTTTCATATAGATCACACTGCAGCTTGTTCAGACTTGAAAAAAATGAATAAACAGGTAAAATTCTATGCTCATGAATTAGACGCAGATCCGATTGAAGAAAAGGGTCATGATAGTAAAACAGCAGCCTCTTGGTATGGAGTTGAATATAAGCCAGTGAAATTAGAAAAAAGATTGAAGGGTGATTTGGAAAAGATTCAATTAGGTTTATATGAATTCCAGTGCATTCATACTCCGGGTCATACCCCAGGATCTATTTCTATTCTAGTTGAAATTGATGATATCAAAATTCTATTTGGACAAGATATCCATGGGCCATTCTATAAATCGTTTGGTTCCAATCTTGATGATTATCAAAAATCAATGCAGAAGCTTTTAGATTTAAACGCGGACATTTTATGCGAAGGTCATTACGGTGTAATAAAACCAGCCAGCGAAGTGAATCGTTTTATTAGGAGTCATATGGATAGTAATCGTCCCTAAATTTCTTTGGAGTTATAACAAAAGTGTAAACATACCATCCTATTTTTAAATATATTAATGATCTCACTGTTTTTAAAAAGCTTTATATCCTTTTGGATTTAATATTTCCTTATTAAAATTTAAATTGAGTGTGGGAAAATTTTGCTTAACAATCTACTTGAGTCATTCAACCAAGCAAGAAGAATATTTGAGTACGATTACATTTTTTTCGATAGTTTTTTTCTTGCTATTTGGATTGCCATCATGATTAAGTATAAAAAATGGAATCCATTAAAATTTGGTATCTTTACAGGATTTGTCGTGTATTTCATTGATTCTATTGTTTGGTTTAACTTACCAGCGGGCAATAGTTACCCCATAGGTACTTATATTAGAGAATATTGGATTGGAGGTGTTTATATGCCTCGCCCTCTGGGAGATTATTTTTGGATTAAATTTGGAGCAGATTTTATGATGACATTTTCTTATGCGATGTTTGCTTTCGGGTGGTTATGGATCATGTTTGAGAATTTTTTTAAGAAGAATTTAAAGGAGGCATTACTATTTACACTATTATACTTCACATTTTGGATGCTAATACCCTTATTTTCACTGATAATTCCCTTAAATGACACCTTAGTAGATACTGTTCGCTATATGGATACTCAAATGATTGCTTGGAGCATCAATCTTATAGTAGGGTATTTATTTTTGTCCCTAGTTTATGGTACAAATAAATTTGAAAGTAAAAAACCAAAAACAATTCTATATGTTTTCGTAGTTGGATGCGTTGGAGCTTTTTTCATGGAATTTCCCCTTTTAGTATTTCGTATACGACCTACAGGTGTTTTATTCTTATTATACGATGTTTTATTAATGTTAAATCAAGGAGCTCCATATCTTTATGTGTTATACGATAAGATTTTACCACGGTTGTTCGTGAAAATAAGAAAAAAACCTTATAAGGAAATTGAAATAACCGTATAATGTAATAAAAAAAAGTAATTTTAATATTATTTCATTTTAGTCTTGATCATTTTTATGTTGTTTCTAAGAACTTTCACGATTGGTAATTTTTCAGAGCCAATTTGAATTAGAATGTTTAAGGCATCTTGATGATTTTTTAACGCTTCAGCGTAAGATTTTTGTTCTAGATAATTCAACCCTAATTTGTAATAAGAATCAGCTATTCCTACATTATTTTCAAGATCTTCGTAAATTTTAAGGGCTTGGGTGCTTTTTTTCCATGCTTCGGTGTATTTTCCTTGATAAAGAAGTGATGAACCAATATTATTTAAGTATTTCGCGTTGGATTGTCTATTTTCGCTTTTTTCAGCTATTTGATTAGCTTCTTCAAAGCGTTTTAATGCAACCGGATAATTGCCCTCATCAAGATAAATTAATCCAATGTTATTAAGACTTTCTGCCTTTCTGGTGAAATTTTGAAGCTCATTATCAATATTGAGAGATTCTTCAAAGCTTTTCAAAGCGTCAAGATATAATCCTTGATCTCTATAGATCATTGCGGTATTATACAAATTCTCTGCTTTTTCACTTGAAGGTCCTAATACTTTAAAGAGTTTTGTTCCTCGATCGTACCATTTAAGAGCCTCTATATAATCTCCTTTATCTTGGTATACAAGGCCTACCTTATTTAAACAATATGTTTTCCCTATTAAATCTCCTACTTTATCAAATAGATCGAGGGCGATATTATAGCGTTTAAACGCATCTTTATACACACCCTGTTTATGAAAAAGAGCACCTATAGTACATAAGATTCGAGCTTTCCTCTCGTCGTCATAAATTTGATCAGTTATTTTAAGTGCTTCACTGTTCCACTTTAGCGCTTCAGAATAATTATCTAATTCTTGATACACTAATCCAATACTCTCAAAGCAATCTGCAATTCCTTCTAAGTTTTCAATTTCATCAAAAAGCTTGTATGCTTGTTGATACCACTTTAATGCTTCTTGAAAATGCTCTTGAGCCTTAAAAATATCTCCAATCTTTCGTATAATAATCGCTTGGTTTGTAAGATTTCCTAGTTGTTCCTCAAGCTCTAGAGCTTCTTTGTATCTATCCAATGTTTCCTTGTATTTTTTACTGACAAAGAATATATTTCCGATGCTAAGTAGCCTATACGCCTTTCCCTTCATATTTCCTAGTTGTTCGTCGATATTTAAAGCTTCTTCGTACAAGTTTAGTGCTTCAAGATATTTATCCTCGTCGTAATAGATATCCCCTATGCTCGCAAAGATATCGGCTTTAATTTCAAGGTTACCTAAACTTTCTGCGACATAGATTGCTTCATTATATCTTCTTACCGCTTCGGGATAATGCTTCTGAGCTTGATATATTTCTCCTATAATACTAAGAATTTCCACTTGTTCTTCTAAATGCCCTAGTTGATCTGCAATCAATAACGCCTCTTCGTAGCGCTTTAAAGCCTCTATTAAATCCCATTGTTCCCGATAAATCTTGCCAGTTATTTTTAAGCACATTGCTTTCTTATATAAATTACCGATTTGTTCAGATATTCTTATAGCTTCTTCAATCATCTTTAAGGCTATATCATTTTCTTCTACATAATGATAATTTATTCCAATTAAATGAAGACTTTCAATTTGCCCCTCCATATTGTTCTGATTTCTATAGAGATCTAATGCTTCTTCGAACTTCTGTTTAGCTTGAGGATAATCGCCTTGATCTTGAAAAATTACTCCCATCCGGTTAAGAAGATCTGCTTTTTTTTCAGTTTTTCCAATGTCTATAACAATTACTAGAGCATCATTATATCTGTTTAATGCCTCTTGAAAATTAGCTTGTTCAGCATAGAGATTCCCAATGTTTTTTAAAGTATCAGCTGTCCCCTCAGGATTATCAGTTATCCCGTAAAGCTGAAGAGCTTCCTGGAAGTTTTTAAATGCTTCTGAAAAGTTTCTTTGATCGAGAAAAATTTGTCCAAGAGCAATCAAAGTGGAAGCTTTATTGTTTAAATCTTCTAGTTGATTATATATTTGCAGAGCTTTCTCGAACTTCTTTAACCCTTTTAAGTATACTTTTTGTTCCTTGTAAATTAGTCCCATCTTTATAAGAACATCAACTTCTCCTCGAATATCTCCAATCTGGTTAAAAAAGTTTAAAGAATCTTCAAACCATTTTAGCGCATCAAAGTATTTATTCTGATTTTGAAAAATAGTCCCTATTTGGCACATAAATTTAGCCTTTAAATACACATTTCCTAAACTCTCAGCAATTTGAAATCCTTCTTCAAAGTAATCAAATGCTTTAACATAATTCCATTGATCCCTATAAATTATTCCTATAGCGTTTAAGGCATCCAACTCTCCTTCAATTCCACCTAAAAGTTTGTAAAGCTTAAGTGATTCATTACATTTCTCCAACCCAGTGAGAGAATCTCCAATTTCATGAGTTAATCGTCCAATTATATTCAAAATCTCTGCTTTTTGTTCGATATCTTCTAATTGTTCGGAAATTTTTAATGCGGTTTGAAGGTACTTTAAAGCTTCGCTAAAATCTTTTTTTAAATAATAGATTCTCCCCTTAAGCTTCAAATTTAATGCTTTTTTACTAAGATTTTCAAATTTCTCATTAATTTTTATTGCTGATTCGAAATTCATCAAAGCCTCTTCATATTTATGTTGTTCTTGATAAATTAAGCCTAGATTGTTGTATATATCTGACATTTGTTTGAGATCTTTATTTTTTTCAATTTCCTTCAGTGCTAAATCAAAATTTTTTATCGCATCGGAATATTCTCTCTGTGCTTGATGCACAAAGCCGATGTATTTAAAAATCAACGCCCGTTCCGGCATTAATTTCGATTTAATTTGAACTTGTAAAGATTTGCGTAACCAATCTAATGCGTCCCCATAATTTGATTGTTCATAGTTAACTATCCCCATTTCCATTAGAGATATTGCTTTCCAATGGTTATCTCCAGATTCATCACTTAACTGATATATTCTCTCCAAACACCGGAGAGCGTCGATATAATTCTTAGTTTCAAAATAAATCTTATTAGAGATATATAGCTTGGTTAATTCGGAGGGTTCATTAAGTTTATCCTTAAGCCAATCGGCTAACTTCAATTCAAATTTTTCCTTACTGATTTCCTCTTTTTTATCTAGAAGATTCTCCAGAAATTTAGGTGTATTAGTGTTTAACCGAAATATGTTAACAGAACCATTTAATCTTTTAATTTCCATAAGTTGTTGATCTAAATCATCCAAACTGCTTAAATCCCTGTTCTCGGGTTTGTTATATTCATAGAGGTCTCCTTTAGTTTTACTGTTTGCATTATGATTGATCCATATCAAGTTTTTCAATGCTTTCATAGTTTTAAGAGTTGAAATAAGATCATTATCATTTTTTCCTGAGTACCCCATAATTATCAGTGTACGTTCATTTGAAATCCGTTCTATCATTTGAGCTTTGAACGGCTCTAACTGAATGATATTGTTCTTATCTTGGTTTGATCCAATTAGCTTTAAGGTATTAATAAAAGACTCACGGGTATCTTCTCCGGTGATTATATTTTTGGGAGAGCTGTGAAGTTTGTAAATGGGAATTCTTTTATTTTTATACAATTTTTCTGGATCACTGAACTTTTGGTAATCTCTTTCAGTAATAACTGGAACTATTTTTTTTTTAGGATAGTCTGTTTGAAGTAGAGCATGCTCTATTAAAGAATCAAAGTTTGTTGTTATAACATAATGTCCTTTTTTGAGCATTTCACCTAAAACAAAATGTTCGATATTAGGTTTATCGCTTTCCAAATAAAAATCTAAAAATGTAAAATCATCATGGAGCGAATTATGTATTATCCCTAATAAGGTCTCAAAGCTTAATTCTTGAATGCTTAGAATTTTTTCACCCTCAGATCTAGTACAGGAAAACTTAATTAGTGCTTTCATCATATTACTAGCTGAAGGCAATTGAGACGGTGAATCAACTGAAACTCCTGCTCCAACTAAGAAAGTAAGCTTTTCTTCTGATTTGAATAACTCATTTATATTTAAATTTGATTTTTTTATAGGACTCAAATTATTCTCACCCATTAAAAAATTGCTTGTAGTAAGTATCTTAATTCTTTTTTGTTCTTAAAAAATTTTGCCTTATGAATAATTCAATATTTGATATTCATCGTAATAAGTTAAAAAAAATTCTTAATCATTTCCTTGATTTCGTTAAATTCATCTTCTTTATAAGGCTCGTGTGCCATTCTACTGATAATCATATGTTCAACATTTTTTAAAGGATTTCGGATGTATTCGTTAATCTCATCCATTGGAGTAATGCGATCATCACTACCACTAATAATTCTAATTTTATCTACATTTACGCCCTTGATTATTTCTTTAATCTGATATTTTTTCTGTTTCAACTCATTTTTCGTCATTTCGATAAAATTATCTACATCTTGTATACCTTTTACATATCCAGGAAGGAATCGGTTAATATAATGAAGTGATTTTGAGAAGTCAATGTGGTTTATATGCTTTTCTAAATTAATAATCGGGCTCAATAATAGCAATTTATTAAAGAATTTTACTCTGCTCGCCAAAATGAGAGCAGTATAAGCCCCAAAATCATGAGCAAGAATGTTGATATTATTCTTTTTAAATATTCCTTTTTTTACCATTAAATGAATAAACTCTATTACCTTTAAACCATCGGATATCTGAGATGAGATCGAGATTTCCCCTGGAGTAAAATTATACCCTCTAAAACTCATAACCAAAAAGGAATAACCCATATCAAGAAGGTAGCTGTAGTTTTCAATGATTTCACTTAATGGGGAGAGTTGCGGAAATCCATGAAAATAAATAATTAATGAGTAGGGTTTTTGATAATGATCTGGAGGAAAATATAATAAACCCTTAAAAATTTGGTTTTCATTATAAAATTCAACCTCTGAAATTTCGTAGTTTCCGTCGTACTGCTTCTCTTTAAATTCCATTCAATTTCCCTTTAATAGTAGTTTAACAAAAATTTATCTAATTTAATTAATTGTATTAGATATTAGAATAATTCCATTAATACTAAGCTCGTATCAAAATGCAATTTGAAGATTGGCACACTCACAATTCTCTTTGCAGACATGCCGTTGGTTCAATTGAAGATTACATAAAAATGGCTATTGAGCGCGGTCTGAATCTTATCGGAATTAGTGATCATTTTCCTTATGAATATTTAAGATCAGAAATTCCTTCTCTTGAGGATATTCCCTATGAAGGTTACGCAATGCCCACAAATGATTTAGAAAATTATATCCTTCAAGTAGATAATCTAAAAGAGAAATATATGAATCAAATACATGTAAGGTCTGCTTTCGAGATTGATTTCTTTAAACATCAAGACCATTTACTCAACAAATATCTAAAAAACTATATCAATGAATTGGATTACATTTTGGGGTCTGTTCATGTTCTTTTTGGAAAAGCAGGCATATTCGCATTCGATGATGGGCGTTTCTTAAATAAATATAAAGAATACGAAGTTAACGATGAGATTTATATAGAATTCTATAATTCTCTGCAAGTTATGATTAAATCACCCACATTTGAATTAGATATTGTCACCCACTTCGATTTACCAAAAAAATTTGATAAAAGAGTTGAAGATAAAGATAGGGTTATGGAAAAAGTAATCGAAACTCTTGAATTTGTGAAAAAACGTGATCTTACAGTAGAAATCAATACTAGTGGCTTGAGAAAAAAAGTTAAGGAACAATATCCTAGTATAGACATTATAAAAATTATTTACGACTTGGATATCCCTATATTATTAGGTTCAGATGCTCACATGCCAACTGAAGTAGGTTACGAATTTAAGAAGATTACTAAAATGTTAAAAAATATAGGCTTTACTCATTTTGCACATTATAAAAAAAGGAGAAGAACATTTATCGAAATATAATTCAATATTAGATTAGTGAATAACATTAATCTAATTTTCTTGCTCGTAACCATCCTTCCATAACGAGACTTCGTAGTAATCTTTGATGTTTCACATCCTTTGTGTGAATCACTAAATTATTATTTTCTTCTTCTCCGATTATGGAAAATAATAGTTCTGCTCCATCACGATCTATTAAGAATCTATCCTTGTCTTCATACATTCGAATAGTTATGTTATCAAGGCTTTCAAATTCCATTAGTAATTGTTCGTCATCCTCAAGACTAGGGTCAATATAACATTGAATTTTCATATTTACAGAGGATCTTACTTCATATAAATGCAGATCTTGTAAATCTTTAATGTCGGGAACTGCAATAGTAACATTATGAACAGCATTAGAAAGTATATCTCGAATTTTTTTCAATATAACCTCTTTAGGAATCTCAACATATGTCCAATCAATGATTTGAGGATTTGAGCTCGAAGCAAGGTCATTTCTTAATTTTTCGTTTTCAGCCTCTAACGCATCAAGATCTTCTTCTTGTTTTTCTAACTCTCCCTTCAAAATGTCCAGTTTATTCTTATATTCTTCTAATTCATCTTCTTTCTCAGCTATAATATCTTTATCAACAGTAGAGGTATTTAATAGTTTAATTTTTTCATTTAGAGCTCTAATACTCTTTTCCAAATCTTTAATTTTCTCGTTTTTTATTTGCAAGGAAGTATTTAATGTGTCATTGTGCTGTTCTTTTAAATTCATCGAGTCTATCATTGTTTTAATCTGATCTTCTTTTAGTTCCAAAGATTTGGATAAATTATTTATTAATTCTTCTTTACTCTTTAATTTTAAATCGTACTCCTCGAACTTTCTCAATGCATTTTTGAGCTGATCTCGTAGATCGAGAATAATATCGTCTTCTCCCATCTTTTCTTATCCTAAAAAACTTGAATTTTCTTTATATTTTAAGAAATATAATAAAAGAAATGCTTTTTAATTCTTAGGTAATTGATATTTTTATTTCAATCTCGAGTTGCAAAATTGAATAAAAAAGCTTACTTAATAGAATCACTCTTCTTAATTTTCTTTCTTTTTTCAATTTCTCGAAATATTTCATTCATTTTTTCTATATCACTTAGGTAAGTTATATGATATCTGCCTACATTCTCATTTATTACATCGTGATCAATTATTTCTATTCCTTTCACTCGAGATTCGCTCAAAATAGATTCATTAATAGCATTAATTAAAGGTTTAGGTATTTGATTATTAAGTGGTGATAATCTCTTCGCTTTTCCCGCTGCTAATATTATTACATATGCATTATTTATGATTTCCATAAAAGAATATGTTTAAATTTTATTCCTATTACTATGATGTTAATATTAAAACTTAAAGAATTTGAAGATTTCCATGTCTAAAGAGGACAATATTGAACTATTAAGTCAAGAATTATCAGAATTATTAAACAAAGAAATAAAAGATCATAAGAGCATTCTTGGAATTTCTATTTCCACGCATGGAGGCACTCATATCGTTAGCGATTTAAAAGATGACATATTAATGACTAAAACCGAAATCTCTGCAGCGAGTAGTAGTTTAGTTTTTTTATCTTCCAAAATGCTACACGATTCTTTAAACCAAAAAAGCTCATATACCTTAATAACAGGGAAAAAAAGGATTATTTTATCAATGCTCACTGATTTTATGGCACTCATTGCCTATTTAGACCGTGAATTAGCAGAACTTGAAGGATTAGATTTTTACATACGGTCGCTAAGAAAGTTCGCTATAAAAATGTCAGCAATCATAGAAACGAGTGATCTCATCAAGGAAGAAATCTTTGTGGCTCTTAAAAGAGCAATTCCTAATGCGCTAGTCATTGCTATCATCACCAAAGATGGTTTACCCATTAAAGTTCAATCTACTATGCCAGAACCGATTATATCCGCAATGACTTCCGCAATCTATAATTTAGCAGGAATTTTATTGGATGGAGGTCTAGAATTCTCGATAATTGGTGGAGATCATGGTTCGATTATTATCCACGAATTAGACGAGAGCAGAATACTTGCAATTGCTGTGGCTGAAGGAGATGAGAAAGTCCTAAGAAATTATATAGCTAAAATCAAAATGATTATTAAACAATAATTCTTAGGCTATTTAATTATCTGCTTTATCTTATCTACTACTTTTAAGCTACCTAAATAAGATTCAGAAAAAGATTTAGCCTTAAATAAAATAGTACAAACTGGTTCGCTTTTATAAATGTTCTTAACTGATTCTGACTTATCGTGAATATATTCCAAGTCGTTGATTTTATTTAATAGATTTTTATTGATTTCTTTAGGAGCAAAGAAAATCATCTTGGTTGTAAAATTTTCGATTTTCGCATCCTTCAGCGTCTTTTTAACGAATTCCCATCCCTTGTCTGTAAAACTCTTTATATGCAAATCTAATAAATTTATGTTCATTGCCTCTTCAGAAGCTCTAATTGATCCTGGAATTCGGGGATTGATCTCCATTAAATATGGATAGTGGTTTCTTAGCACGAAATCGAATCCATTTATTCCCTTTAAACCTAACTCGGCTGATAGTTTCAACGAAATATCAACTATCAGTTCTTTTTCTTCTGCGAATACATTAGCAGGAACAACATTTCCGCAATACATAAATTCTTTTGGAGCATTAAGATACTTATCTCCAATTATCTGATGATTTACCGAAATTAAATTACTTTCAATTCCATTAGATATTGTCGTACAGCTAACTGGATTCCCCTCGATATATTCCTGAATCAGCCAATCTTTTGGTTCAAAGGTTCCTTTACTAATAAGGTTGATGGTGAAAGCGAGATCGAATTTATTTTGTATTTTATACACATTTGTTCCACCAGAACCACTCTTCTTCTTTAAAATAATTGGATATTCTAACTTGTTAAAGTCGGATTTAAAATCATCGAATGAAACTGTTAGTGGTACGTCGTAACCTTTTTTTTTTAAACAATTTAAAATGAATTCGATATTTCGGCTTTTTTTAATCACTTCTAATTCGTTATTAAGGTTATGAATATTGTACTTCTCTCGTTTTATCTCTTTTAAAATAAGAGCTCTCTCTTCTATATGGTCGTCTAAACCACTTCCAATAATCAGGTTTCCGATTTCAGGATACTTGCCTAAAAGTTCCAAAATTAAAAGGGGGAGGTATTCACTATAATTATTTTTAACTAATTCATAGTTTACGTTTAATTTCTTAGTAAGAATTAAGCAGTCTTTAACATAAGGATAAAGGTCTAAATCACCAAAGAAATCAACCGCATATACTTTGTATCCCGCTCTGCTTAAGGAATAAACTAACGGCCGGGTGTTAAATCCAGCAACTAAAACTGAAATTTCTTTTAAATCCATTTAAAGTAATATATTTGTAGAAATTTAAGAATTTAAGTAAAATCTATAGAATTTTCTTTAATTCTAAAATCAAGTTTTTAGGATTCACTCTATCGAATTGGAATATTTCAGCGTTTCCATATTTTTTAAAATTCCTTTTTATCTGATCTGCTGCAAATGTGTTAACTCCTAACGCCCTTGTAGCATATGATTTCTTAGGTTCTAACACCACCATATGTGCTCCTTTTTTCGAGAGTTGTTTTGTTAACGCTTCTAATTCATTAACGATTAAAGTGTAATCTGTTTGGATTTGAGCGATCAAATCGGGGTATTTGTAGGAAATATTCGCTCCTAAATCGCTACAAACAAAAACGACCGGAATTATGTTTCTATTCTTTAGCTTTTCAGCATCAATCAATTTTAAGCATTTTGTCAAAGCTGCGGCCATAGGAGTATAAGACTTACCTTCAACTTTTTTGAGTTTGTTTACAGCAGATTTAAAGTAAACGGTAGGCGTCTGAAGAACAACTGCTTCTTTCGCTCTAAAAATTATTAAACTTATTTTATCCTTTTTTCTGTAGCCTTCACGTTGGAGAGAAAGAATAACATCCGTCATTTGTTTGATTACATAATACATTGAAGCTGAGCTATCGAGAACAAAGAAAAGTACTAAAGGAGCTCGATACTCGTAAATTTTATCCATTAAATCGTATTTGTCAAATTTAATAGGAAATTCAATATCTGTTTGGTTGTATATCGTATTTTTTAAATAATTCCGTATGGTTGCGTCGAGAGCAATAGTTTTGGGTCGATTAACGGGTCTTCTATACGATACATATCTACCTTTTTGAGAAGAAGCGATTTTTATGCGCCTTCCAATTCCTCTACCGCCATAATCCGAAACTTTTCTATCTTTTCTGATATTATCCAATACGGAGGTCATTTTGGCTTCCATTTTATAAATTAATGGTAGCGATTCGTTTCCTGTTTCAAAAAATTTAAATTCTCGTTTGTCATATTCTGGTATATCTTTTACTTTCCAACCTCCAGCAGGAGAAGGGTTCCGTTTCTTATTATCTGGGTATTTGGGTGCAGGTAACTTCTGTTCTTTTGTTTCCGGGATATCGACTTTTTTAGGATCAACTGATTGACGTTTGAATTCCTTTTGCGGTGTATCGTCATGCTTCAAAGGTCCTTCAGTTTCTTTATTTGGCCTATAGGTTTTTGGATCCTCGTAGGCTTTTTGTATCTTCCCGTAAACTTCAACTATTTTTGCTTTGACTTCTTGTGGCGTCATTTCGTAATGAAGCGACCTTATCCTGTGTTCGAAAACTAAATCCATTGCTGCGTTTAAATCTTCTTCTACAACTTCAGTTCTTCCCTTTAAAGCAGCGTGGGCTCTAGCACACCGAATAAAAGTAATATCTGCTCTCTGTGAGAAAATATCCAATTCATTTACAAGCTTAGATACAAATTCATAGACCGATGATGGAATTTGAACATCTTTAATTATTTCACGGGCTTTAACGATTTTCTTTCTTAATTCTTCTTGCTCTTGCTCGTATTTTTTTATGAATGCTTTAGGATTATCATCAAAATCAATTACTCTTTTAGTAATTTCAGCACGTAGTTTTGCATCTCTTGGAGCTTTTATTTTTACCTCTAAACCTAGCCTATCAGCAATTTGTGGGCGAAGATCGCCTTCTTCGGGGTTCATACTACCCACTAATATAAACCGAGAGGGATGTATAACCGAAATTCCTTCCCTTTCGATAATATTCACTCCCGAAGCAGAAGCATCTAATAAGGTATCGACTATATGATCCTGAAGCAGATTTATCTCATCAATATAAAGAATACCACGATTAGCCTTAGCAAGAAGTCCAGGGTGAAGACTCCTGATCCCTTCAGTTAAAACCTTATCTATAGATAGAGATCCTGTGACCATATCTTCGGTTACGCCTAAAGGAAGGTTAATGAGCCTCATTTCTTTAGATTCAGTTTCTATTTCTCCCTTTTCTTTTCTTACGCGGCATTCTTCGCAAAGATCATCTATATGAGATTTTGGATTACACGAAAACTGACAATCTTTAACAACTTCAATATCAGGCATGACTTCTACAAGAGATCGTACTCCTGTAGATTTACCGGTTCCTTGTTGTCCAGTTAACAATACTCCACCAATTTGAGGATCGATAACGTTTAATATAAGACCGAGTTTCATTCTTTCTTGCCCTAAAATAGCAACAAAAGGAAATTGAACTTTACGCATAATAATCGAATATAGCTATTTAATTTATAAAGTAGAATAGTGAATAATTAAAATTAAGATTTTCCCTTTAAACAACAGATTAGAAATAGGAAAATTAGAAAAAACATTGCAGAATATTCTTTTCAAAGATTAATACTTTTTAGCTATCTCTGTAAGCGTTTCATTTAGGTGTTCAATAGTTTCATCCCATTTAGACATTATTTCTTTTATTTTAGGGATAACGATATCTCGCTCTTTATACTCTAAAAATTCCATAAATTGTTTAATGTTCTCGATTTTGACGAATGTTTCAGCAACAAATTTTCTAATATCTCGAGTCTGATTTTCTAATACCTCGTACACCCTGCCAGATTCTCCTTTTCTCATAAGTGTACTTAAATATTCATCCGTTCCTTGAATAAGTGAATTTAACTCGTTAATTCGGTCATTTACGAACTTTTCATATGTTTCAAATATATTGTCTTTTGGAAACATGATAGTAATATCAATTAAAAATTTCTGAGTTAATGTTACTAATTGCTCCCTGGTATCGAAACCTTCAACAATATAATCTACAGTATGATAGGACGCTTGAATTCCTTTATTTACATCATCTAGTCTAAATATTTTAAATCCAGGATCGCCCTCAAGTTGTTTTACTGGATCACCTTTTTTGTCAGGAAGTTCAACTTGTCTCACTAATCTATCAGGATTAAACACTAATGAAACAGCAAGAGGATTATTTGTTTGATAACTCAGAGTAGTTTTGATATCAATATGGGACATCATAATCTTGAATCCAGGATGACTGTGCCACCATCCTACTGTAAATTCACCATTTGAAAAGGCTTCGTCATCAATAATAGAAAAAGTTTCATAATCTTCGATACTCCATTTATATTGATCAATAACAGCATCCTTATCCAGTTCTTGATGCATTATGGGATACGTTTTTGTAATATATACATCGTTTCCTTCATTTCTTCCAATAAATATACCATTAACCTCAAGCCAATCGTCTTTATCAATTCGTTTATTGGCATACCTACCACATGCAGCAACGATGGTCAAATAAACATTTTTGGGAATAAATACAGTCATATTTTTAATTCAAAGATTTCTTTTTTGATAAGCTTATACAAGATCTCATATTTATGTCTATTTTTTTAGATTTTATATTACTTCAATTATGTCTAAATCCCAAAATATTTTTTTTTTTTCAGCCACCAAATATAAAATTATTTAAACTCGAAAATTATGATAATATTATAATTTCAACAAATTAGATTTGCTTCCAATTAATTAGATTTTCTTATAATTTGAGTTGATGTAATTATTTCTAAACAAGGATTTGAACCTCTAAGTAGTCAACTAGGGATTCCTGGAACTTCGTATAGGATTCAATTAGGGCTTATAAACGATAAATGGGCTATCCGTTTACTAAAAGGCAAAGATGTTATTGATTCCTATGTTTTTAAAGAAGAAGATATGAGCGCTTCTGGTTTTCCTAACCAAAATCTCATAGTGGGATGGGTGCTGAGAACAGTAGCAATTCCAAATATAAATCCCCACCAAATTATGAAAACTACTCACGCATTAACTAAGCAGGCTATTACTAATAAAGAAGAAAAAAAAGTTATAGCCCCGATTTCTGAAGCTAAAGAAGTTGAATTAGAAAAAGTTCCAGAAAGCGAAATGAAGAGACCAGCAGCAACAGGATGGGTAAAAGAAGAGGGCATGAAGTCAAATCAAGAATTAGAAGACGAAAAACGCCAAGCATTTCAAGAGAGGATGAAGTATGTTAAGGAAGAAAAAAGAGCTCAAGCAAGTCAACAAGCACCATCGACGCTAAAAACTACCAAAAGTTTACCTCCAATCCCAAAAGGAGAGGGTGTAGAATATGTTACGCCTGATAACTCTACAACTGGTTCTTCCACTTTTTGTCCTCATTGTGGGAAAGATTTAGACTGGAAATTCTGTCCTTACTGCGGCAAACCACTACCCCATTAAATTAAAACGTTTATTCTATTATTTCCTATTAACCTTTCTTACAAAAAAAAGTAGGATTCTTATTTTTAACTAGGTGTTGATTAAGATTGTTTTAAAAATTAAGAATCTAATAAAAGATATAAATGAAAAAGAAGAATAAATTATCATTCACAATACATTTATATTAACTGCTCAAAATTATTATTGTTAAAAATAAAAAATATTATAGAATAAATTCATTAGTTTCTCTAAAGATGAAGTGATTTATATTGGGTAAAGATATAGATAATAGCGTTGTAAAGATAAAGCCACTTGCTTATTATAAAATGGTGTTACATGTATTACGTTTTGGAAACAAGGCTCGAAATCATTCTCAGTGTATCGAAGTAATGGGAGTGCTTATTGGGCACCTCGAAGATGGCGAAGATAAGAAGTTTAAGAATGTCGTAATTGAAGATTCCGTACCAATCTCTCATGGGAGTAGCGTAGAAGTAGAATTCTCGATTAACGATTATATTTTCTTTGAAAAAGCTAATTCGATGTACTACGATAAAGGATTTTTTATTGTGGGCTGGTATCATTCACATCCTCTGTTATTCCAGCACAAGATTTTCTTTTCGCCTACGGATGTAAAAAATCAATTCGGTTGGCAAAATGAATTGAATCCAAGTGGAATAGCACTAGTTTTTGACCACGCATATTTGGAACATCCAGATGATCTGGGATTTAAGGCTATTAGATTAACTAATCCAACAGATATCAGGGATTCGAGTGTTCACGATGTGAAGGCTATTGTTGAACCTCCTAACGATTTAGAGTATTATTTTAAAATTGTTGATCTAATTAATTGTGTATATTCAAATGAGCCCCCTATTACAGAAGAAAACGAAACAGCTGATATCTTTGGTGATGTTCAAGTCCCTGAATTGAATCAATTAAGGTTTAAGCAACCTGAAATAGATCAACATAAAATTATTGAATCAGTTCAAATCGGTCTTTCTAACTTTATAGATTTATCTTTAACACCCTTGATTAACTATTTAAATTCGATATCAAAAAACATTTCGGGAGAAATTGAGAATAACAACATTGAAATCAGAAACAATTTATCTCAATTAAAAAATTTAGTGAACTCTGGAATTGATAAAATACAAAGGAAATATAAAGACGATTTAAATTCTGAATTGTTTAACGCAGAAGGTTATGTTGACGACTTTCTAGACCAAATAGATGTATATCATGATGAGATAGGAAAAATTTTGAGAGAAATAGAAGAATTCGTTCAAGAGAAACTAAATATTTCATTTAAGGAGAAATTTGAAGCATTAAAAAATGATTTCTCAAAAGATCACGACGAATGGAGCAGTAAAATAATGAATCTCAATGGAAATCTAACTACTAATCTCGAGAATCTCGAAAAATTAGAAAATTCATTAAATATTTTATCTGATAAAATAATTACGATAAAAGACGCTACACTCGAAAAGATAAAAAGAATGCAAAAAGAAACCTCAGATCTTACATCGAAGAAGCATGGCTTAATAAAGAATTCAATTAGTGATCTACAAAAGAATTCTCAAAAGTTTGTAACAAACTTAAAAGCTGCAGTTTTAATTTTGGAAGGAACAAAAGCACCCATCTTTGAAAAAATCGATAAATTGGAATCTGAGAAAAAAGAGTTATTATTAAAAATCAAAGAACTCGAAAAAGGAGGTAAAGAATAGAGATGAATGAGAGCACAATTGAAACTAGAGAAAAAGGTAAAGTGTTCATACGAATGAGTGTGTATAAAGATATTCTTACTCATGTATTAAGATTTGCTAATACTATATTTGATTCCGATGAACAAGTTCTAGGATTTTGTTTGGGAAACAAAGAACCTGACAGCGATGATATTGACGTGATCAAAGCTATTCCCATTACACACGGTGATCAAGTAGAATTAGGTTTTTCAGAAAAGATTCATAAAGTACTTGAGCAGATAAAAGAAGAAGTTAAAGATGAGAACCCTACCGTTGTAGGTTGGTATCATTCACACCCCAACAGTGATTCTTTTTTCTTTTCAGATGTTGATAAAAAGAACCATTTATACTTTCAAAATGAACAAAACTCCTTAGCATTTGGAATCGTATTTGATCACACTAAACTTAAAAAAAACAATCATTTAGGTTTAGATGTATTTCAATTAAAAAATCACAAATTAGGCGAAAAAAGCGGAATTGTTAGAGTGAAATATGAAATAGAAACGCCAAAATCCCTAGACTTCTTCAGATGGGTTCGAGAGCTTGTTGAATATGGTCAGGCAAAGGATCCAAATATAATACGCGAGAGATTAGAGACGATTGAAGGAATTCCAGGCGATCTTCAAGAAATTCCGAAGTCAGTCGATCAAGTTGATACAAGAATCGACATAAATTATCCTAACATTAATCCGGTTATAGACGGGTTTAAAAAAGGGTTACAGAATTTATCTAGCCTAGTCTTGAATAATTATAAATCCGAATTGGAATTATGGTCTACGGAATTTAATGATGGAGCTTTAATAGGTCTTGATAAAATAAATAACTCTCTATCAGAAATGAATTCCAGAATTAATAGGGGTTTTGAAAAAGTAGAAAATTGGATTGACTTAAAATTTAAAGAAAGGTTGGATGAATATAAGGAAAAAGTGGAAGAATACATAAGAAAACGTCTTGAGGGACAAGAAGAATTAAAATCGAATACCTACGGGATTAGTGAAATCTTAAAAAGTGAAATTAGCGAATATTTAGAACAAAGTATCAGTGATATCTCTAAGTCTATAAAAGATGAGCTCAATGAATCTATTAATAAACTATACGAACTATCAAAATTAGACACAAACACAAGAGAGAAAATTGAATACTCAGCAAAACAAATCTCAGATTTAACGAATCAAATAGAAAATCTCTCTATTGAAATGTTAAAAGGAATAAGTGCTATCAATCATCCCTTCGAAATAAACATTACTACCAATTTGGATAATTTAATTTCAGAATTAGAAAATTTCAACGAAAATTTTATAGAACTTGAAAAGTTAATTGACAGATTACAAAAAATAATTCCTGATTTTCGAATTATTAAGAAATAGTAGGATTTCTACTCTTTTTTATAAATTTCTATCAAAGAGATCATATGAAAAAATTTTATCTATCTTTTTTTTATTTGCGATATATTTATTTCACTTCACGAAGGTGACAACTCAGGATACTGAAGTCTACCAACTTTCGATATATGCAATTGATATTTAGGGATTTGTGTTTTTAATCGCTTTAATTGATTATTTTTTGCTACAGAAGACAGAATTCGTCCAATTCTATCGACCTTAATATCCACACCATAGTTATCTTTTAACACTGAATTTATTTTATATGAGGACAAAATCAGCATATCCGAAATGTTCCTTTCCGCTAACATTTCAATGCCTTGTTTGACCAGTTTTATCAAGTTTTCTTTATCTGGTTTATCTGGCTGATTATCCATTTGCATATTTATATTATAATTGAAGCCTTTTAAATTTTCAGCTATGAATGACAAACTGAATTATTTATGGTTGGTTTTATTTATGAAAATTCATTTAAGAAAATAATACTTTTTTAATTCTAATGAAACATTTTCTCTCATTATACTTACTTTTTCGATGAAAATGAATGCTAAAGAAAATCTAACAAAGATAAAAGATTCTCTTCAAAAGAACATTCGTAAAATATTTATACAAGAACATTATGTAGAAGGAAAAGAAACTTCGAAATCATACTTTGGAGAAAGAAAATTCTTTGTAATTTACTTTATTTTTTTGATCTATTCTTTTTTATTGTTAGTCGGGATAAATTTTCCAGGTACATATTTAAACGTTCTTACTTTTGGAAACCCATTTGTTTTTGGAAACGCATTGGTGGCTTTTTTTCTCGCATTATCTATATTATATAGCATTGATAAAATTAGAATATTCATTTTTGAAAAACATTCAGGTATTAAACAGATTATTTTATATGTTGGAATTATTTCGGGTTTCTTTGTTCTCTTCCTATATGTCTATAATATAAACACAAATTTAATAAGCTATCTATTAGGATTGTCAACAATCTGGCTTTTATTATTAAGTATTCGCTTCTACATGTATTCCAGAAAGTTTGCAACTAAAATAGAGGCTAAGTTTATTGCTAAATATTCTGGATTTCGACGATTTTTAGCTTTCATTGCTCCATATTTTATTTTAGGAGTATTAGTTATAATAGCCCTGTTTTACCGTGGTCTGTTAGTTTATATTTCTCTTGATTTTTTTGGTCCTTTTGCTCCCAGTGAAGCAGTAGGAGTTTATGAATTAGAAATGCGTTTGATAATGCCCTTAATATATTTTAGTTTAATTTTAACTCTCTTGTTCATTATATTTGAATTTGTATTTACGCGACGAAGAGCTGAGACAAAGAGAGCCGGATTGTTTGATAACTTCACTTTTTCTTTAATAGTTTTATTTATCTTTTTCTTCCAAGTCTTTCAGTTATCACTATTCTTAATTTTAAATCCAGCAACTATAATCGCCCTAAAAGAGACTGTAGGTGCGAGTAGTTCTACAGTATGGTTTATATTTATTTTAGAATTTGCCGTATCTATGTATTTCCTGTATAGAATCATCAAAAAATTAGGGCGTTCAATAGAATGGAACCTTCTTATCTTTAAAAGAGATGGTTTAATACTTTTAATTTTAGGCTGTGTTCTTTCTCAAACTCTTACTCGTTATGCTTTACAGACACAAATTCCAAATCAGATAATTACCCCCCTTGGACAGTTTTTCATGGCAGATAAGTTTATTATCTCTATTATAATGATTATTTTCCTAGGGAGTACTCTGCTATTTTATTATTTAAAACCACATGAAACTTCAATGTTTATTCGTTTGCAGAAAGAAACGGTAGATCAAGAAGAGGAGATTATGGATATAATTTATAAACTCTTAAGGAGCGAGTATTTACGAAGGGGGGAGGGTTTTCCTCTAGAGATTTTAGATCGCGAGTTGATTAGAGCTACTAGGCTTTCTAAAAATAAGATATATTCTTTGGTTGGTACTCTATCGAAGATTAATTTGAATATTATTTTGAAAGATGTAAAAGATGATCAAGGGCGATATCAAAAATTCGTAGACTTTACTTCTATTCTCGAAAAGTTCGATAAAAAAGAATTAGCACAGAAGAAAGCAAAAAAATATCTGTCCGATAGACTCTTCACAACCATGAGATCAGACAAACCTAAAAAACTCGACTTACATGTTGATACTAACCAAAATAAAGCTTCGGATCAATTTATTTCTTCTTTAACTTCGGATTATACAAAAAAACAAAAAGATGATTTATCTTTTGAACAAATGCAAAAGGATGCATCGATTTCTTTTACTCAAAAAGAGATTCCTCAAATATTAAAAAATAATATCATCGATATATTAAAAAAAGAGTATGCTTATCGGATTGAAAATCAAGAGAAATATCCCGATTTTCATTATTGTATATCAGAAATCGCGTCTCAGATTCAAATGGAAACTCATATCAATCCAGGTCAACTCTATCCCATATTGGAAATTATTGCAGCAAAAGATTTAGAATTAAGTTTAGAGAAAAATCCAGATGAACCTGAAGATAAGCGTATCAATTTCTTTCCCATTACTGACGATGACTTAAGTTACAGCATCGCTAATTTTAGACCAGAAGCATATGAAAAGATTAGAATAAAAGTAACGAAACAATTTTTTAAATTTTTAAATCGGAATAAATCAAGTGCTATATTTCCCAAACTCAGGAAACAGATTGGTGAGAATACGGAAGAACAAAAGGCATGGAATGAAATATACAAGATACTTAATAATTTCTACCCTATTTATGTTGAAATCTGTGAGAAGATAAGATTAGGAGTAGAATTACCGAAAATCTTAAAAGTATTTCCTAAAAAAGACATTGATATTTATCTTTGATTCTTAATCATGCTCTCTATCAATCATAAAATCTCATTGAAGAGCACATTTTTAGGGTTATCTTCCTTTCAAATGCTAGCAATGTTTAGAAGGGGTATGTTTTATACTTACCTGTCTATTTATATGAGAGATTTTTTACTTTTATCTGTAACTGAAACGACTTTATACGCAACCTTACCAATGTTAATGAGCGTGATTTTTCAAAATTTTGTTTGGGGGCCATTGAGTGACAGATTCCAAAAGCGCAGAACATTTATCATATTAGGCGAGATTTTAGCAGGTATAGGGACCTTAGTTGTCTGGTTTGTTCACTCAATTGTCTCTAACTTGTTAATAGCGGGATATGTTATTATTGTTGGATTAATGTGTATTGAAGCGTTTTGGTCAATGTCGAATATCAGTTGGAGCGCTCTCATTAGTGATATTTATCCATCTAAAGAGCGTAGTAAAATTATGGGACAACTAACTAGTGTTGGTGGATTTGGGAGAATAATAGGAATATCTATAGGAGGAATACTCTACAATAATGGTTTTGGCTTTCGTGATGGACCACTATTCATTGTAGCATCATTGGTTATGTTTATGTCTTCTATCCCTATGATTTTCACACCAGAAGGAGGAATTAAAGATATTGGGAAAATGGAAGTTGAGAATAATGAAAATACATCGCAAAACTTTAATTTTAAAGCTATTTTCATTGTTTTCATTATTTCTTTAACGTTTATTAATTTTGGACGCAATTCAATCGCAACGATCTATAGTCAATATTTAATTTTAGATACTGGATTTGCAGTAGATAGCATATTATTAAGCTTTATTGCAAACACTCGATCTTTAGCAGTGCTAACTATTGGATTTTTAGCTGGTACTTTAAGCAAAAAGTTTGGACATTCTCGAACTCTAATATTAGGTGTGAGTTTAGCAATTTTCGCTTTAATTATCACGGGATTAACAGATAATCTGATATTGATATTTGTTGGAAGCTTTTTTATAGGTACGGCTGAAGTTATTATTTATGCAGCCTCTTATGTCATTGCTTCTAACTTGATACCTTCCAAGGTTAGGGCAAAATTATTTGGAGTATATAATACGACTTTTTTTCTTTCTTGGGGATTAGCTTGTACAATCATATCAGGACCATTGATAGACTTTCTAATCAATAACGGTTTTGAGGAAGTTATATCTTATCAAGCTGCTTTTATTGTAGGAGCTCTGATAACAGGAATAGGATTAATAATTTTTTTAGCATTAGAAATCTGGCTCAAATCCAAAAGTTCTAAGAAATACCATATAAAGGATTTATAATTACTAGAAAGGAAAAAAAATTAGTGATTTAGTTTTTTGCAGCACTCATCGCATTTAAGTTCGGCTAAGCTTAAATATCCACAGTTATCACCCATATAGCACTCAAGCTGATTTTTTTCTTCATTAAAAACCATATCTTGACTACAACATTGTGGAATGGTTTCCATTATTTTTCCACAGCCAACACATCTATACATTTTCATTTTCTTATAACCTCTTTATTTAAACTTAATTTATTCAACAATTTCCATGGTTTTCCCATGATGTTTGGGGATTGGTTGAGCTCCACAAGATGCGCCCATCCAACAGACTAGCTGATCTTCTTCTTGATGCATTGCTTGCCCACAATGCATTGGTAAATCTTGCTCCAATCCACATTCAACACATTTTAATTTACCCATTTTTTTATCTACCTCTTTTTCTTCTTTATTTGATTTGATTTCTTGAAATTTTTTCTGATCTTCAGAAGTGTCTAATTCTTCTTCAGTACTCTTCATTTGCATTAACTTAGGGTTCATATTATCGTAATTCTTAAATCTTTCTGGATCCCGTTTGAAGTGAGTTTCGCAGTTAGGATTGCAAAAATGATATATTTTACCTTGATATTCGAGTTCAATTGCGCTTCTGGGATCAATTTTCATACCACAAACAGGATCCACAACTTTTTCTTGGGAGATTAAGAGTTTTTCTTCTTCGATTTGTTGTGGTGTTTTTGGTTCATATCTTTTTAAGAAAAGGGCATTAGTAACCACTGAAACAGAACTAGCCGCCATAAAGACAGCTGCTAAATACGGAGGCAAAAAGAATCCAGTTGCGAAGTAAAGAATTCCCGCAGCAATCGGAATCCCTATAATGTTGTAGCAAAATGCCCAGAACAAATTTGTAAGCATTTTCCTGTAGGTTTTTTTGGAGAGATTAATAGCTGCTACTACATTCCTAAGATCTCCTCTCATTAGTACTATATCTGCGGTCTCTATTGCTATATCTGTTCCAGATCCAATCGCGATTCCAACATCTGCTTGAGCTAGAGCAGGAGCATCATTTATTCCATCTCCAACCATACCAACGATTTTGTTTTCTATGGAATTTTGTAATTTTTTAATAGTTTCGGCTTTTTCGTTCGGTAAAACCTCTGCTAATATATGTTGCTCGTCAAATCCTAGCTCTTCACCTATATTTAAGGCAGTTTGTTTATTATCTCCTGTAAGCATAAAAAGTTCCAATCCTTTTTCACGTAACTTCTCTAATGCATACGGAGCTTGTTCTTTCATTTTATCTGAGATTCCAATAATTCCCTTAATCTCATTTTCAACACTAATTAGAATTGTTGTTTTTCCTTGGTTTTGAAATTCATTAAATTTGTCCTTATAAGAATCAATTGAAATATTATTATCTACCATTAACTGCTCGTTTCCTATGAGTACGGTATTATTTTTAATAGCAGTCTTAATCCCTTTCCCAGGTATAGCGTCAAATTCGATAGGAACTTCAAGAGTTAAACCTCTTTGATTTGCTTCTTCAATGATTGCTTGTCCAAGAGGGTGTTCAGAACCCATTTCAGCACTTCCTGCATAAAATAATAACTGTTCTTCGTCATAGCCGCTGTCATTCAAATCTTTTTTAGTAAAAATTGCTGATACTCTTGGTTTCCCTACAGTTAAAGTCCCAGTTTTATCAAAAACGATGGTGTTGATTTTGCTTATTGCTTCTAAAGAATCTCCTCCCTTTAATAAGATTCCATTTTCAGCACCTTTACCAGTACCTACCATGACAGCAGTAGGTATCGCTAAACCGAGAGCACATGGACATGAGATTACAACAACTGATGTAAAAACTAACAATGACAATTCTAATCCTAAACCAGCAATTAAAAACCAATAAAGAAATGCTCCAGTTGCAATTAATATAACAGCTGGGACAAAATAATTACTAACTTTATCAGCTAATTGTTGTTTTGCAGCTTTTTTACTTTGGGCTTCTTTTACAAAATTAATTATTTGAAATAAAAACGTATCTTTTCCTATCTTTTCAGCTACAATGTTAATCAATCCATTTTGGTTAACCGTGGCACCAATAACTTCGCTATCGATTTCTTTTTTCACATATTTACTTTCACCGGTGATCATCGACTCATCTACTTTTGATTTTCCTTTAACGACTCGTCCATCAAGAGGAATTTTTTCGCCCGGGCGAACAACCAAAATATCTCCAATCTCGATTTCTTCAATTGGAATTTCTGTTTCTTCTCCGTCTTTTAAGAGAGTAGCTGTCTTTGGTTGTAAACCTATTAACTTCTTAATTGCTTCAGAAGTTTGTCCTTTTGTTTTATGTTCAAAGTATTTTCCAATTAGCAGGAATGCTAGAATCATACTCATTGCTTCGTAGAATGTGTTTCCCCGAATCAAAAATGTTGTTAGTATTGAATATACAAAAGCAGTCGTAGTTCCTAACGCAACTAAAACATCCATGTTAGTTGATTTATTTTTTAATGACTTATAGGCACCTACGAGAAAGAAAGACCCCGCTACGCTGTAATCAGCTGTAGCAAAAAAAAACAGAAATAAATTCCTTACAAAAGACGGTGGTACGAACCAACTTATTGGCGTAATTACAAAAGTGAAAGCTAATGCAATTAATAATATTCGCAATCGATATCGCATTTCTTTTTTGTGTTTCTCGATTTCTTTATCAATTGCTCCCGCTGTCTTTTCAATTTTATAACCAATCTGCTTAATATTTGAAAAGATTTCACTTTCGTCAAGTTGTAATTCATTAAATTCGATAAATAATTTATTAGCTATAAAATTACCTCTAACATCGTAAATACCCTCGATTTCAGCAACTTTTTTGACCAGATTATTAAATTCTTGCTCAGAAATTGACTCAATTACTTTAAAATCTATTTTTGCTAACGACGCTTTATACCCTAAATCCTTAATTGCTTTATTAAATTCATTGTAATTAGTTTTATTCGAATTAAATTCAACTGTTGCTTCCTCATTTGCAAAATTTACAGCTGAACTACTTACTCCCTCTAAATTTTTTAGTTTTGTTTCAATCTTGAGGGCGCAAGAAGCACATGTCATTCCGCTGAGCTTAATTTTAACCTTTTCATTAGATTCTGATACCATTTAACATCACTCTTCTGCTAAGTCTTTAATGTTGAATTAATTACATATAGATTTTGCTTATAATTTGAAAAGATAATAACTCACTTCTTTAAATTTTTAAATTAAATTACCTTATTGAATTGTAGAATAAAAGTCTATTAAAATTGAAGAAAAACTTCATCTAGTTCTTTTCGAACTGTTGAATTTAAGAAAAAATATGAAATTTTGATAATTTAGAAAATCTAAAATAAAAAAAAATTCTTATCTAAAGTTTGTTCTTTTATTCCTTTCTTTCTTGGTTATAATTTTTTCTTACGATCAGATATAGGATTAATCCAAAAAAATTGAAAAGCAAACCAAAAACTAACCAGAATTCAGCGTTTATTCCTCTTTTTATAGCGTCTTTATGGAGATAATTAGCGATCAAGACACTTATAACCAAATAAATAATTCCTCCAATAAGCATAAAAATCCAACTAAATGGACCAAATACTCCGGAATAAATAGGACATTGTAACAGACTCATTTTATCATCTCAATTAATTAATTTTTAATTGTAATTCTTGTTCTAATAATCAATAAAAATTGCTGTGATAATTAAACCTAATCATTATAAAAAAAAGCATGTAAGGCTATCTTTCCAAACTAAGAACCATATAGCTATTAAAGGCCCTATAGGTGTTTTAATTTTCCCTTCTCCCGATATTTTCTAATAGCATCTTGTAAAGCATCAGCGGCTAAATTGCTGCAATGCATTTTAATTGGAGGCAAACCATCTAAAGATATAGCAACATCATTTCTAGTAATTTTCAATGCTTCTTCGAGCGTTTTACCCTTAGCTAATTCTGTTATCATAGAAGATGTTGCGATGGCAGCAGCACATCCAAACGTTTGGAACGAAATATCACTAATTATTTCCTTTCCATCCCTTTCTTCTACTTTAATATAGATATACATGAGATCTCCGCAAACGGGATTCCCATTTTCTCCAATTGAATCAGCATCTTTCATTTCTCCCATATTTCGAGGATCTCGAAAGTGATCCATGACTTTTTCTGAATATATGTTTAATCAACGCTTTTACTATTTTCTAATACAAAATAAAAAGATCCTTTAAATTAATTTTTTATGATAATATTTCAAGACATAATAAGTATATATTAAAATAATAGAATAAGTTTAGTTCAAGATCAAGAGTTTTCTCTTGATTGGCAAAGAAACTTTTTCTACTCCTAGTTCTTTAACATACTCCACGGCTTCTGTAAGCCGTCTTGCAGATTGATGAAAAAAACATACCTCCGTTGGTTCAAGAGCTTTGATCATTTCTGCGAGTTGAATTTTATCCGCGTGTAGTTTAATTTTTAGTTGAGGCATAAAAGTGTTGATTAGAAATGCCCTGAAGGGTGCTCTCCAAGTTTCTGAGAATTCAATCTCAGTTTCCCCAGATATTAAATCCATACCGGGCTGTTCGTGAATTGCCCCAGCTAGAAACACTAGATTATGAGGGTTACGACCGATTACATTGATTATATTCCTAATTAAGCCGTAGGAAAGATCGGGAGGATGAGATATGATTATATTGTTTTTTTTCCTAAGAAACTCTAAATCACTTCTATCAAACCATCTAAATTTGATACTATTAAAAGGATTTGCTTTATCTCTTATCAATCTCGAAATTGGACCAAAAATATATTCATATCGATGATTGATGACCTGGATGTTCTTCCTTACCATCATATCGACATAGATGTTAGGCCGTTTTGTGTAACCTTTTCTTAACTGTAATTTTCTAAAATAACGCCAAAATGTTAGCATAAAACTTATTGCTAAACTCGAAGGATCAGCTCCTATTAACACGTTATCTTCGTACTCGGCTTTCTGTTCTAAAAAAAGAAGTAAACTGTGAAACTGGTCAGCAAAATTTCCATATTCTTCTTGGGCGCTTGTTCCATCTATTAAAAGATAATCGATAGGGCGTGATATTTGTTCTAGAAAACGCTTAGTTCCTGCAAATGGCGTTATATCGTAATAAGTATAGTCTCCCGTATATAAGAAGCGAAAATCATTAATTTTTGCTAAAAACATGAGTGCTCCCGGCATATGACCAGCATGAAAAAACGATAAGAAACAATTTTTTTCTTTAAATTCCAACTTGTCCCCGTTCTCTACGTATATCACATTTTCTACAAGATTTCGGTATTCTTCTTCCTCGATAACATCTTTATTTTCTTGCTTCAAGTAACTCGAGTCTCTTAGAAGAAATAAATCCAATGTAATGCGCGAGCATAGAACTGGAACTTCAGGATTTAAATTTATAAACTTCTTTAGACCCGAAATATGATCAAAATGGCTATGTGAGATAAATACAGCGTCTATTTTTGGAAGATAAGAAAAATGAGCTTTGCTTTCACCATTGTCTAATTCTTTTTCCTCTGCTTCTGTAATTAATTGAGGTAGGTTTTTAAGATAATCATCGATATGCTTAAAGTCATCACGTTTAGTTAAAATCTTTTCTTGTTTAGTTTTATTTTTATTGCTTATATCTTCTTCGATCTCATCATCACCAAGTGGTTCAATATTTTCTAATTCTTCCATTTGCTCTTCATTTTGTATCTTCTCGGGCTCAGAAATTCCACAATCTAATAAGATATTAAGTTTACCTAAACCTAGTATGTGACAATTATGATTTGGTTTTAACACAATCGGATATATGGTAACTCTCAACTTCTCATCCTTAATTCCGTCTGAAAGTGATAAAGCTTTAAAATATTCGACATCATACTTTCTTTCGATTTTATCAATAGCTTTGGAAATATCACTTTCTCCGACAGGGACACCAGTAATATAAAAATACCAACCATATTTCTTTACCATACTTTTTAAATTTTCATACATCATATCTCCAATTAAAGATTTAACGACTATGACTCTTTCTTTATGGTAATAGATGATTTTTCCAATAGATTTCTTCTCCTTTATGGGGATGTCTTGATTTTCAAGTAAAAAATCGTGTAAAACTTCTTTAATTGGTTTTTGTATAATATTATCCGATTTAATAAGTTTTAAATATTGAAAGTACTCTTTGTTATGATATAATGAACGCATATTCTCTTTCTCCTTTAACGGAATAGCCAAATCTCCGAATTCAAGTATTTCTTTGCTTATAGTTCTTTCTTCTGTTTTAGGTTCTTTCTTTCTTTTTTCTTTTTTTAGCTTAGGAGGTTTTGCTTTTGGTTTGGAAACATAAAAAAACCAACCGTACAAATAGATTAGTTTACTTCTTTTCCAAATAATATCTTGTCCGAGAGTTGTGATTAGAATAATAATCCTGTCGTTTGGTGAGTATATTATTTTTGATATGGAATTTTTAGTTTTATCAGTTATCTCTTTATTTTCAGTGAATAAATGATTTAATACATCTTCAATCGGCTTTTGAGGAATTTCCTTACTTTCCATTAGTTTCATTTTCTCGCTATACGACTTAACTTTATAGGAAGAACCAATTTCTTCCCTTTTTTCAAGTTCTATTGCTTTTTCCAAATATTTGATTTCCTCAATAACCATTAAGATTAACAATTTAACAAGAAAAAAAACGATTTCGATTTTGGATTGATCTTTGGTTAAAAAAATCAATTGATTTTCATAAAGAAAATTAGAATTCTTGTTAGGGTAGAATGTTATGCAATTCTGGGCATTTAAAAAAAAAGTCTACTTTTTTTTTTAATGTGAGAGGTTTTAAGAATACAAGAAAGTAAAATTTATTGATATAACTTAATTACTTTTTCCAGATCTATAGGTCCATTAACATTTATGAGACTTACTAAATTTTGATCGAGTGGCTTTATGGAATCTTCAACGGATATGTAATTGATATGCAATAATTTATCAATAATTTTATTAAACGCGTAATTATGTTCTTGAATTGAATTTTTCGCAATTTCAAAAGTACTGCTAACCGGGTATATCGCGAATAGAGGTTCTAAATAACCATTATGCCATCTTGGAATACTACAGTCATATCCTTTAACGCTATTAATCATAAATTCAATTACTTTCGGTTTGATTAAAGGCATATCACCTGAAAGAAGAAATCCTTTCTCGAATCCTAATCTTTTTAACTCTTTAAAACCAGAATAAACACCTAACATTGGTGTTCTAAGCTCTGCTTCTCCTAATATTTCCGTATCGTCAACGATGAAGTTAATATCTCGTGGAAAATTTATTTTTTTATAATAAGAATTAATTTGATATTCTGAGTGAGCGACTAAGAACACATCTTCATCAAACTTAGAAAGCGTTTCTATTTGGTGAAGAATCAAGGGTTTACCAAGGATATTTAAAACCGCTGCCGACTCATATCCAAAGCGGATGTTTTTTCCTCCAATTAATATTACGATTGCGAGCTTTTTTTGATTATCCATAAGAAAAATCTAGCATTTTACACTAATTAAAAACCAATAAAATAGTGTTTGATATTAATATATAAAATTTTCTTTCTTATAGTAAACTTATAAAATTGAGAAATAAAAACATTATTAAAAACAAAATATGGAAAAAATTGATAATCTAGATGGGAGTTATGCTATTTGGCATGAATCTAACGGTCAAAAATATCTTGAAATCTACGCTTTTAATCATTATGATTTAGGTTTTCTTGAAGGCAAATTTCTCTCGAAAAAAATTCATAGATTGAAAGACCTTATTGAAGTTCTTGCACTAAAATATATTCCTAAAAGATATTCTTATCAAAAATTTATTAGTATGGCCCAAGAATATGAAAAATATATTCCAAGGTATTTACAACAGGAAATGCAAGGGATGGCTGATGCTTTAGAAAATATTTTTTACGGAGATATTCTTTTACAAAATTGTTTTTTAGATATCCTTTATGGTCAATTAATTCCAATGAATAATTACGACTTAGCTCTTCATTCTTACGATTTTGGATGCACATCATTTGGTATAATAAATCAAAATTCAACATTAACAGGGCAAAATTTTGATTTAGCAGTGATTTTTAAGCCTACTTTAACATTTACATTGATTAAAATGCCTAATAAACCTGATATCTTTTCATTAAGAACTGGAGCTTTATTAAGTTTGCCAGTTGGAAGGAATACTCATGGTGTAGCTTTATCTGTAACTCTTATTAAAAACCGTATGAGGGGAGCGATATCAATACCATGTTCAATTAAAACAAGAATAGCATTTGAAATATGTAATAATGCTGAAACAATGTACAATTTCATAATTAGTACACCTAGTCCAACGAGCGGCACACTTCTTATAGCAGATGAATCAAAAATTATAGCATTAGAAATTCTACCGACTAAATATTATCGAGAAGATGTTACAGATACAATAGTAAGATCAAATACTTTTATTTCAAATTCTTTGCAAAAGTTCCTAATTAAACCAAAATATTCAAAAAAAAGACAAAGATATGCAGAGAACCAATTAAATGAAGTCTATAATCATAATAAAGGATTAACAGATGACGGATTATTAAATTTATTAGCTGATGATCCTATTATATGTCGTATGAAATACCGCAGATCCAAAACTATAGCTTTCAATACAAAATTATATTTTGGATTAGGAAATCCGAATCAAAATACACCTGGGATAATTCCTTTTAATCAAATAAATGAATCATTATAAAAATTCTAACTTATTCATAATTTTGTTAAAAAATCAACCTTGTATTATCATTTAAGGTAATTATAAAACGCGGGTTTGAATGGAGCTTAACTGTGGATACGTTAAAAATTAATTTTAAAGTTTAATATCCTCTCAGAAATTTAATTATTTTGAATTTAGACTCTCCTTCTTTAAAAAAAAAAAGAAATTAAGAAATATTTTGCGTCAAGTATAGGAATCGCTCTAAGTAGTATATCCAGACTTGACCTATATTTGTACTCAAGACAAAATCATTGGCGTGTCCTGCGAATGGAAACATTAATAGACAGCAATCTGTTCCCTTAGATTCTAAATCTTCTTCTAATTCAATTGCGCCCTCAATCCTGACTTGACCATCGCTTGTCCCTTGAAAAATGAGCACTGGTGGGTCTTCATCATCCGCTAAATGAACTAAGTCATATGCATTATAAAGATCGGGATTAGCGCTTCTTTTCTCTTTAAGAAGAAACTCTGGAGCTGCAGAGGGGCTATATAATGGAATTACACCTTTTACCACCATATTAGGGCTAAAAGTTGTATTATGAAAATCATAATTGTATCCTAATCCTGCTACTCCTGCTAAGTGCGCTCCAGCTGATCTGCCCATAAAGTACACAGAATCCAGATTTGCACCATAAGTTGCTGCAAATTCACTTTCACATCGATTTGTAAAAATACCTATATGTCTAACTTGATCTTCGATGGTGAAATTTCCCATAACATATTCTGGAGTATCAGGCGCAGCAGCTCCGTATTCGAACCAATCAATTAATCCATACTCTATATCAAAAACCACGTAACCTTGACCTGCTAAATACTTGCTTGTGGATATCATATTCCAAGTCCCCTTTCCTCCTGACATCCAAGCACCTGGATGGAGATTTATAATGATACTTCCATTACCCGGTAACAGTGATGCTGGTTCTACAGGTCTGTATACATCGAAATATAGGGTTATATTCTCTCCAGTGTAAAACAAAATATCCTTTTCTACGATGATTGCTTTTTCCGGAATAGAAAGAAAATGTGAAGAGAAAAGGTATGGTGATGGAAGAAAATAATTTTGAACATTTAGAGGAATTGAATTACCCCAGTTAACTCCAAAGGCATCTTCAAACTCTTGTTCTGCATTTAAAATGGTATAAGGAGTTGCGAGTAAAGAGGCGGCATTAAACCCTGAAATGGTTAACCCAATAATAATGATGGCATAGTATTGCTTGGGATGTTTAACTCGTCTCGATGCTAATAACTTCATTAATAAAATGGTAACTGCTATACACAAAGCCAGCATTAAAACGGAACTCTGAGCGACGAATTCTTCTATAACAATTGTTATCCCTCGTAAAATTCTTCCTCCAAAAAAAAGCATATAAGCCCAGAATGCGCCCCAAATTAACATTAGAATCGATAAAATTCCTAAGATGACCTTAACAATTCTGAGTTTATTCAAATTTCCACACCTCCCGATTATTAAGAGCTTTAATATTTAGATATGAAAATAGAGATGCATAGACGAAAAAACTAAAAAATCCAATCCATATCAATGAATATTGAAGTACAGGAGAGAACCAATTAGCATTTAAAGTAAATAATCCCCCTATTAAACAGAAAATAGCGATAATCTGAACGCCAACAAATCCATAACCAAATCGATTGATTCGTTTTCCAATGGAACTATTTTTAACTACTTTATAATCATCAAATACAATTAAGGCAACGTTCAAGAACCAGGCAAGAACTATGAGAATACTAAAGATCGTTCCAATAACAATGTTTAAACCAATAATATAGTGTAAAATCCCTAATATAATTGAAGCAATATTCGCTCCAGACAAAATGATACATACATATTTGACTTGCTCTCTTCCGAATTTCATTGTGATTTCTCACTTCTTAAATTTTTTTCTAAGAAATGGTTTCTTACAATATTTAGTATTACTTAATTTTATTTAAAGTTAAATGATTTCTGAGTGATTTGTTTCTTCTGGCAACCTCCAATATTGCAATGTGTGTCGGGTAGTTATTGTTGTGCTTGTTGATATTGCTGAGCTTTCTCTGCTAATTCTAACATTTTTTTCTTAATTACTTTTCCCTCTTCTTGAGGTGTCAATGTTTAAATTATACACTTTATTTAGCACTTCGATGATAGCTGCACCAGCTTCGGGAGTAGGAATTTCTAAAACAGGCGTGAATAATGCAAAAGCTTTCAATCTATTGGATAAAGCTTCATTTAGAATTGCTAACTTATTCATAATTTTGTTAAGGGGGATATTTTTCTTAATCTGTTAATTATGGGAGGTAATTTTTCTAAGAAGTAATTTACATCATCTTCCGTAGTGAACCTTCCAACTGTCACCCTTAAAGAACCATGAGCTTCATGAGGTTTCAAACCTATAGCTAATAGTACATGTGATGGATCTAATGATTTTGAGGAGCAGGCAGATCCTGTTGATGTTGCTATGCCCTCCGAATCCAAATCTAATACGATGGATTCTCCTTCTATAAACCTTATACCCAAATTAACATTATTGGGCAATCTCTTAGTAGGATGTCCGTTTAAATATGAATCTCCAATATTTTTTAATACATTTCTTATAATTTTATCCCTAAAATTGGTTTGTATTTCAATTTCTTTTGGCATTTCGTTTTTAGCAAGTTCTACTGCTTTAGCAAATCCAGCTATACCCGGAACATTCACAGTACTGGGTCTCATATCACTCTCATGTCCACCACCATACATTATAGGCTCAATAAATTTTCCCCAGCTCTCTCTAACTCCTTTATTTCGTAGGTACAACATTCCTACACCCTTAGGACCATATAATTTATGAGCAGACGCTGATAGCAAATCGATATTCATTGCCTTAACATCAATTGGGATTTTCCCAAACGCTTGAACTGCGTCAGTATGGAACAATACATCGTGTTTCTTTGCTATAGCTCCAATTTCTTTAATAGGTTCTATTGTTCCTATTTCATTGTTTGCGAACATAATACTGATAAGAGTCGTTTCGTCGGTAATCATATCTTCCAGTTCTCTTAGATCGATTAGACCGTATTTATCGACAGGTAAAAATGTTATACTAAATCCCTTCTTCTTTAAATTTTTACACGGATTTTCAACTCCGTGATGTTCTATCGCTGATGTGATTATATTCTTGCCACGATTTTGATTTTTAAGCGCTACACCTAAAATTGCGATATTATCTGCTTCCGTACCTGAGGATGTAAATATAATCTCGTCTCTCTTAGCGTTTATTAAAGATGCTACTATTTCCCGGGATTTAACTAAAGTTTGTGCGGCTTTTTGACCAATAGAATGCAAACTTGATGAATTTCCATACGACTCTTTAAAATGTTTATCGATTTCTTCAATCACACGAGGATCCATTGGAGTAGTTGCTGCGTTGTCAAGATAAACATACTTCGATGCTTCCATAATTAGTTACGTACAATAATTTTCGATTATTCTATTTTAATAATTATCATGCTTAAATTATTAACTCTTACAATTGGAATTTTTGAAATCTTTATTCGTTAACTTAATCTATTTTACAATAAAAAAACACATTTTCAAATTGATAACCCGGCAAATTAATTTTTAATCCTTGAAATATCAATTTACAGCTTAAAGTATTAATAAAAGTCTCTAAAAAGAGAAATTTAAATATTATTAAAGAGAAATTATTCTATCCATCTTTAAATAAAAAGAAATTGAAGTGTTAAAAAATTGAATGATGATAAAAATATAATTAAAGATCTCTCAAAAGCAATTGGTAATGAATTAAATCAGGTGAGTGCCATAAATGATACTTCTGTTGGCTTTTCCTATAAATTTGATAATGAAAATATAACTGAGCTTGGTTTAGATCTATCCAAACTTGATTTAGATGAAAGTAAGCTAACTTTCGTTGGTGAATTGATAAAAAAACTACAAAATCTTAAAAGCCTTTATATAAAGTTCTCCAAGAAGGATGATCTTCCTAATTGGCTAATACAACTTACAAAATTAGAGCTACTTAGTTTACGAGATAATAATTTACAGATCATACCTGATGGTTTAAGAAATTTTACATCTCTTAAGTCATTAAACTTGGCATCGAATAATATCATTAGATTACCCGATTGGTTGTTGGATTTAAGTGGATTAAATGAGTTAAACTTGGATCGTAATTCTTATCTTGACTGGAACCAAGTAAATCTTAAGATTTTAAGAGATTTACAGGATAGAGGGGCAAAAATTTCAGCGCCTAGGTTATTTCGTTTTCAACTTAAGTACAATTTACCTAGCGAACAAATAGAAATAATAAGAGTACTTGAAAAAGATAATATTGAAAAGGAGAGGATGAAGCAATATGTAAATCCAATTAATGTAGAATTTGAAAACAATAAATTAGTTAAATGGAAATTATATGAATATTCATTTAAAACGCTACCAGAAAACTTTGGAGTGTTTAAAGATTTGAAATCCTTAATCATTACACACACACCTCTCGAAGTGTTACCAGAGTCTTTTGGAGAATTAACAAATCTTGAATTTCTTGATTTGTCAAGTAATAATCTTTCTCAATTGCCGGAGTCATTTGGAAATCTTGTATTGATTTCGAAATTGAATTTAAGTAAAAATAATTTTAACCAGATTCCCACGCAAATATGGAACTTCGTTGAATTAACAGAATTAAACCTATCCGATAATCCCCTAAATGATGAGGAGAAAAACATCATTATGAAAATTCCGGATATTATTAGAGATTATTTGAGAAAAAAAGCTACTATTAAGGTTTTCATATCTCATGCGGTTATTGATTTTGAGGAATATCGAATTGAAAAACTCGTAGAATTTTTAAATAAACAGAAGGAGATTTCTGAGGCATATTTTTGTGAAGAGGATCTTGCTGGAAATATTGACGAATGGATGTTGGATACGGTTCAAAAGTCACAGCTTTTATTGTTTATTGCGACGAAAAAATCTGTATTTGATTCAATTGATTGTCAAAATGAATTACAACTTGCAGATAAATTTTCAATACCAGTAATTCCTTTAAAAGGTGAAGACATAGATTGGGGAGATTTAGCAGAATTAAAATTATCCCGAGAATTAGGTATTGAATTTGATAAAAATAGATTTGATGATTTCTGCACCGATCTTTATAAATATATACTTAATTTCAAGCGAGAGATCGATTTAATGTCAGAAAAAGGACGAAAACAAGGTATTACTGACATTTATGAAAGATTTCGCATTCTACTAAATGAAAATTTAGACAATTTGAACCGAAAAATCACTCAACTTGAGGAAAGGATTAAAAAATTGGAGGAATAATTCTAAAGATATCGTTATATTTTAGATGAATCGTCATCTTTAGCGCGTTTTTTACCCTTCTGGGGGCTATCGAGTCTCCGTTTCTTTTTTTTTAAACAACTCTGTATTCTTCATCATTGCAATTTTAATCGTTTGGGTCTTCTTCATTAGCATTTGGCATCATACATTCAAGTTTTTTTATATTATTTATTATCTATTTAAATTAATCAATTTTAACACTATTTAACAAATTCAGCTTGCTAAAGTTTATGAATATCCTAGGATGGTAATTAAATCTTATAATAAAGTAAAACCTTAAAGTTTTTAATTTAATGATTTGAATTTATATTAAAAAACAATTATTTATAATTTATACGCATGACATTTAAACTAATGGTTGGTATAACTGGCACGGGTTATTTACTTCAAGAGTTAATTGATTTACTGGTTGATTTGCAAAATAATCATGATATTGATATTACTGTAATTCTATCAAAGGAAGGTGCGGCGGTTGTCAAGTGGTATAAACTATGGTTAGCTCTGACTAAAGCAGTTGAAAAAGTTAAAGTAGAAATAACACCAAACATTCCTTTTTACGCAGGACCTTTACAGCTTGGTAAATTCGATTTCTTCTTATGTTGCCCCGTTTCTGCAAATACGGTGGCTAAAATCGTACATGGTATTGCAGATACGCTTGTTACTAACGGTGTTGCTCAAGCAATTAAAGGGGGACAAATAGTATACCTATTTCCTTCGGACCAAGACACTGAACCTATAGTAACTTCTCGACCTGATGGTTCGCCATTAGTATTGAAAATAAGAGATATTGAACTTGAAAATATTAAGAAATTGAAACAAATGGAAGGTATTGTAGTAATTTCTGATTTTTCTGAAATTAAAAACCATATCATTCAAAAAGTTAAAGAAAAATCAGATTAAGTTACTTGTTCATAAAAAAGATTCCGTATTATATACAACAGGCTTAATTGCACCCTCAGGGCAGGAAGACTCACACTTCAAGCACCCTTGACACTTATCAACTTCATTAAAATTATAGAGAATCCCATCCACTTCTTGTCCATCCTTTTTCACTTTACCTATATAAAATAAATTTTGTGGACAAAATTTACCGTTTTCCTCAAGACATTGTTCGCACATGG
>Ga0315553_10000400_pt1 | contig 38909 bp, 38 predicted proteins | sample SalMarSW160140MG_FD_203099 | JGI IMG/M metagenome (GOLD analysis project Ga0315553, IMG submission 203099) | Salt marsh sediment microbial communities from the Plum Island Ecosystem LTER, Massachusetts, United States - Salt Marsh Sediment SW1601-40 ... | reverse complement strand
CTGGAGACGCTCCCGGCCCCTCAAAACTGAGGAGCTTGGGAGGGGATCGTCCCGCCGCAGTTCGAGATCGCCTTCCTCTCCGAAGTAGATGACGGCCATGAAGGCCGCACCGTAGACCGCCTGCTCGACTCCGACCATGGATCGGCGGAGCGCGTCCACATAGACGCAACATTCCGGGAGTCGAAGGGCTCTCCGAAGCGGCCGGCGATGACGAGCCCGTGCTCCACGTACTTCGCAGTCTGCCGGTGTGTCCCTTCGCGAACGCCGGAGTGTGATTCGACGGTGTGACCGGGCACCGTCGCCGCTCACTCTGCGGCAATCAGCGCCTCCGCCTCGGTCTCGGCGGCAGCGGCGATCGTCTCGACATCGTCGATGAGAGTGCGGTCCGCGCAAAAGCCGAGCTGGAGGCTTCCCATGGCGGAGACGGCGGACACGCGCAGCGCGTGGCGGCGGCCGACCTCCGCCAGGGTGTGGAGCGACTCGACCGGGGCCGCGCCGATGCGCAGGCGTCCCTGGGGCCCGCGGACGTTCGAGATGCACAGGGCGAAGCTGCGCGGACCGCCGATCAGCCGCTCGGCCAGCTCTCCCAGCCTCTGCGACCTCGCTTCGAGAGTGTGGCGGAGTGTGTCGATCCGCTCCGCATCCTGGGCGGACTTGCGCGCGGTCGTCTCCGTGTGAACGGTGCGCAGACGGACGACGGGGTCCTTCTCTTCGAGATCGACGGGCAGCGTGATGAACGAGTCCCGGTTGCCGGCGGCGTCCCCCTCTTCGTGGAGGCTGACCGGAACCCGGAGCCGGAGACGCCCGAGCCGGCCATCGTGGGTCTCGATCCAGCGCCTCACCGCGCCGGCGATCACCGCCAGCAACGCGTCGTTGAGGGTCGCCCGCTCCACTCGCTTCGCCGCGTCGTGGAAGGGGCGGAGCGGGATCGCGGCGAAGGCCACCGCGCGCGCGCTGCCGATCCGGCCGTCGAAGGGGGAGCGGTCGCCGGGCGTCTCGATGAGCTCGCGGCGGAGGAAGCCCGCCAGATGATGACGTCGTCGCCGATCGTCCTCGGCGTCGATCGCAGGCGAAGGCGTCGAATGCGCGGCGCCGGCCCGTGTCGGGGTCTGCGGTCCGTCGTCCGGTTCGTCCCACAGAACCTCGCGCCCGTAGCGCATCGCGGCGCTGCCGTCAGCGAGCGCGTGGTGGATCCGCCAGACGAGCGCCGCGCGGCCGTCCTCGAGACGGAGGACGTCGATTCGCCAGAGGGGACGTGCGCGGGAGAGCCGCTGCTCGAAGATGCGAGCGACGACGGTGGCGAGTCCGGAGGGTTCGAGAGGTGCCCCCGAACGCTCGACCACGTGATCGGCGACGGCGAAGTCCGGGGCCTCGGTCCAGCACGGCGACTCGGCGGTCCCGCCCAGCCGTGCGCGCAGCAGCGGCGCCCGGTCGACCCGAGCCGCGATGCGCTCCTGGAGCTCGGCCAGGCTCGGGGCGGGGTGGCCGACGATCACGACCTTGCAGGTATGCCCGGCGACCTCGGGTCCCTCCAGATCGAGGATCGCCCGGTCCTCAGCGCTGAGTGCCGGCATCTCCACTCGCGCAACCATGACAGGGTTCCCCGAGCCTGGCGAGGCGAAACGGCGAAGACGTCTCGTGCGTCGCAGGTTCGAGTCCTGCCGGTGGGCCGCGCCGGCAGTGGCGGGGCTCCCGGGAGATTGACGAACGGGCCGGGCCCGGATCGACAACCCGCCGCTGGTACCCGCCGCGCGTTTCGAGCAGACTCGGTCCCGGAGGCGGCACATGGAGCTGGGCATGATCGGGCTCGGGCGGATGGGCGCCAACATGGTGGAGCGCCTGCTCGCGGGGGGTCATACCTGCGCGGTCTACGACGTCGATCCCGCCGCCGTGGCGCGCCTGGCCGAGGCGGGGGCGGCGCCGGCCTCCTCGCCCCAGGAGCTGGTGGAGCGGCTCGCGCCGCCGCGCACCCTGTGGATGATGGTGCCGGTCGCGTTCGTCGACGAGACCGTCGAGCACTTCGCGCCGCTGCTCGCGTCGGGCGACGTCCTGATCGACGGCGGCAACTCCCGCTACCACGACGACATCCGCCGCGCCGAGGCGCTGCGCGACCGCGGCCTGCACTACCTGGACGTCGGCACGAGCGGCGGCGTCTGGGGGCGCGAGCGCGGCTACTGCCTGATGATCGGCGGCGAGCAGGAGGTGGTCCGGCGGCTGGAGCCGATCTTCGCCACGCTCGCGCCCGCGCCCGACTCAGTGTCCCGCACCGCCGGCCGGGACGGCGATCCGTGCGGCGGCGAGCGCGGCTTCCTGCACTGCGGCCCCTCGGGAGCCGGGCACTTCGTGAAGATGGTCCACAACGGGATCGAGTACGGGCTGATGGCGGCCTACGCCGAGGGCCTGAACATTCTCCGCCACGCGAACGTCGGCGGGAGCGAGCGCGACTCGGACGCCGAGACGACGCCGCTCGAGCACCCCGAGTACTACCGCTACGAGCTCGACCTGCCCGAGATCGCGGAGCTGTGGCGGCGCGGCAGCGTGATCGGCTCCTGGCTGCTCGACCTCGCCGCCGGCGCCCTGCACCGCGATCCGAAGCTCGCCGGGTTCGCGGGCCGGGTGTCCGACTCCGGCGAGGGGCGCTGGACGATCCAGGCGGCGGTGGAGGAGGGCGTCCCGGCCCACGTGCTCACCGCGGCGCTCTACGAGCGCTTCGGCTCGCGCGGCGCCGACGAGTTCGCGAATCGCCTGCTCTCGGCGCTGCGCTTCGAGTTCGGCGGCCACCGGGAGAAGGGGTAGGGCGCCGTGGCACTCCCCCCGTCGGACGCGCTGGTGATCTTCGGAGCGACGGGCGACCTCGCCTTCAAGAAGATCTTCCCCGCCCTGCACGAGATGGTGCGGCGCGGGCGCCTCGACGCGCCCGTGGTGTGCGTGGGCCGCGACCCGGCCGATGCGCAGCGCATCCACGCCCGCGCCCGAAAGAGCGTCGAGACCCACGGAGAGATCGACACCGCGGCCTTCGAGAAGCTCGCGCAGCGGCTCGCCTACGTGGGCGGCGACTACGCGGAGGTCGCGACCTTCGCGGCGATTCGCGCCGCGCTCGGGGCCGCGCGCCATCCGACCTTCTACCTCGCGATCCCGCCGAGCGCCTTCTCCATCGTGATCGGGGGCCTCGCCCGCTCGGGCTGCGCCGAGGGCGGCCGGGTCGTGCTGGAGAAGCCCTTCGGCCGCGACCTCGAATCGGCCCGGACGCTGAACCGGATCCTGCACGAGGCCTTCGCCGAGCCCGCGATCTTCCGCATCGACCACTACCTGGGGAAGACGCCCGTCCACAACTTGATCCACTTCCGCTTCGCCAACTCGTTCCTGGAGCCGATCTGGAACCGCCATTTCGTGGAGAGCGTGCAGATCACGATGGCGGAGAGCTTCGGTGTGGAGGGCCGCGGCGGCTTCTACGAGGAGACGGGCGCCGTGCGCGACGTGGTGCAGAACCACCTGCTCCAGACCCTGGCGCTGCTCGCCATGGAGCCGCCGGTGGGGCCGAGTGCCGAGGGCCTGCGGGACGAGAAGGCGAAGGTGCTGAGCGCCATCCCCCCACTCGAGTGCGGGAGCCTCGTTCGCGGACAGTTCCGCGGCTACCGGGACGAGAAGGGCGTGGCCGCCGACTCCGCCGTGGAGACGTTTGCCGCGGTGCGCCTGCAGGTGGAGAGCTGGCGCTGGGCGGGCGTGCCGTTCCTGATCCGCGCCGGCAAGAAGATGCCGGTCACGGCCACCGAGGTGCTGGTGCGGCTGCGGCCGCCGCCCCAGCGCGTCTTCTCCGGCTTCACGCTCGGCCCGGGCGCGCCCAACCACTTCCGCTTCCGCCTGGGGCCCGAGGTCGAGATCGGGCTCGGCGCCCAGGTGCGCGCCAGCGGCGACGTGCCGGCCGGGATCGGAAGCACGGTCGAGCTGATCGCCTGCCGCGAACGCCGCGGCATGATCGACGCCTACGACCGGCTGCTGAGCGACGCGATGGCCGGCGACCCGCTGCTGTTCGCGCGCCAGGACGAGGTCGAGCACGCCTGGCGCATCGTGGATCCGGCGCTGGCGGCGTCGCTACCGCTCGTCGAGTACGAGCCGGGCACCTGGGGACCGCCCGCAGCGGAGGCCCTGGCCGCCCCCTTCGGAGGATGGCGGGCGCCGGACACGCCCCTCTGTTGACGCCGCCCCGTCTGCACGTCGCGGGCGACGCCGAGGCGCTCGCCCGGCACGCGGCCGAGGCCGTGGCCGAGACCTCGCGGGACGCGCTGTCGCGGCGGGGCGTCTTCACGATCGCGCTCGCCGGCGGCGAGACGCCGCGCCGTCTCTACGAGCGGCTCGCGGAAGGCGCCGCGCTGGACGCCTCGCGCACCGAGTTCTTCTGGGGCGACGAGCGCCCCGTCCCCCCGACCCATCCCGACTCGAACTTCGCGATGGCGCGCGCGGCGCTGCTCGCTCCCCTCGGCGTCGCGCCGGATCGCATCCACCGCATCGAGGCCGAGCGCGCCGACCTCGACGCCGTCGCGCGCGACTACGAGTGCGAGCTGGCGCGCCTCGCCGGGGGCGAGCCCGGCGCGCACCCCCCGCCGCTCGACCTGGTGCTGCTGGGGATGGGCGCCGACGGCCACACCGCTTCGCTCTTTCCCCACACGGCGGCGCTGGCGGAGACCCGGCTCTGGGTGGTCGCGAACGAGGTCCCCGCGCTCGGGACCCGCCGGATCACGATCACCTTTCCCGTGATCGAGCGCGCCCGGGCGGTGTTCTTCCTGGTGAGCGGGGAGAGCAAGGCCGACGCCCTGGCGCAGGTGCTGGAGGGACCCTGGGACCCGGAACACCTGCCCAGCCAGCGTCTGCGCGCGCGCGCGGACACCGTGACCTGGTTCGTCGACGCGCCCGCCGCACGGCACCTGGCGCCGTGACCGCGGCGGAGTACGCGCTCACCCAGGTGCGGCCGGGCGACGCCCTCGGCCTGGGCAGCGGACGCGCTGCCGGGCGCTTCGTCCGCGCCCTGGGCGCGGCCGTCGCCGAGGGTCTCGCCGTGCGCGGCGTTCCGACCTCCGAGGCCACCGCGGCGCTGGCGCGCTCGCTCGGCATCCCGCTCGTGTCCCTCGAGGAGGTGCCGCGTCTGGACCTTGCCGTCGACGGAGCCGACGAGGTGGATTCCCAGGGGCGCCTGATCAAGGGCTACGGCGGCGCGCTGCTGCGCGAGAAGGTCGTCGCGACCGCGGCGAACCGGGTGGTGATCCTGGTCGGTCCGGAGAAGTGCGTGAACCGGCTCGGCGCGCGAGGTCGCCTGCCCGTCGAGGTGCTGCCCTTCGCCCTGGCGCCGGTCCTCGGCGCGCTCCGCGAGCTCGGGCTCGCGGCCGCCCCGCGCCGGAGCGGCGGGCAGCTCGCCACCAGCGACAACGGGAACCGGCTCGTCGATTGCGCGATCGGCCCGCTCCCGGATCCGGCACAGCTCGATCGCGCGCTCCACGCGATCCCGGGGCTGCTCGAGACCGGGCTGTTCCTCGATCTCGACGCGACGATCGCGATCGAGGGGCCGGACGGCGTGACGCTGCGCACGCCCTAGCGCCACGGCTGTGGCAAGATCCCCGGGTCCGCTCGGAGGGAGCTCATGCGATCGATTCCGTCCGCCGTCACGGCGCTGGTCCTGATCCTCCTCGCCCAGGTCGCCTCGGCGGAGACGAAGCCGGACGAGAACCTGTTCGGGTCGATCCGCCTCGACGGCAAGAAGATCGGCAACGTCCACTACACCGTCAGCTACGACGAGCAGGGCGTCATCGACGAGCTGCGCAGCCACGCGTCCTACTCGGTGCTCGGACTCCAGCTGTATCACTTCTCCCAGGATCTCTACGAGCGCTGGAGCGGCGGCGAGCTGCAGTCCTTCGTCGGTGACACCAACGACGACGGAACGCGCTTCTACGGGGAGCTGACGCGCAAACCGGAGCACTACGAGGTCGTCCTGAACGGCAAGCCGCTCCAGCTCCCGCACGACGCCTTCCCTGCGTCGGTCTGGCAATACCGGATCACCGAGCAGCACCTGCTCTTCAGCCTCAGTGAGTTCAAGCTGATGAAGGTCCAGGTGAGCGAGCGCTCCGAGACGATCCGGATCGACGGCAAGCCCCTGGACACGCGGCGCTTCGACTTCACCGGAGAGTGGAAGGCCACGCTCTGGTTCGACCGGGACAAGCAGGTGGTGCAGTTCCAGTATCCGGTCGAAGGGCGCGAGGTGCTGGTGACGCTCGACCGGGACTAGCGGGCTCGGGCGCTCACGCCGGAGGCTCGCCGTCCGCCTGGGAGAGCACGCGGAACGCCGGGTCCGAGAGCAGGCGCACCGGCATGATCGGATCGAAGAGCGTCGTGCCGAAGCCGAACAGCCCCGTGCCGTAGTGGTCGGTCTGCACGCCGAGCCTTCGGTAGAGCTCGAGGCAGCCGCCGATGCACGTCCAACGGTGCGCGGCGAGGCGCCCCATGAACAGGCCCACCCAGTCGTAGCCCGAGGTGTGGGCGGCGGCGAGCAGCGCGTCGCGGCTGCGCTTCGGCAGCGGCAGACGCTCGAGGATGCGGCGGCGGCGCCGGTTCACGCGCTCGCTCCAGTACCGGTTCTCGTCCACCATCGCGCGGGCGATCTCGCCGGCCCGCTGCTGCTGCTCTGCCGTCAGCGCGCGGCGCAGCCGCAGCACGATGTAGTGGCCGTGCTGGCCGCGCACGGTGGCGGTGAAGGCGGCCACCGGGTGGATCAGAGCGCCGCGATCCATGTAGGAGCTGAACGACTGGAGGGCCTCGGCGGGCTGGGGGACGACGGTCTCCCCGTGGCCCACGCTCTCGCGCAGGTGGGTCGCGACGCGGCCGCTGGCGAGGATCAGGTCGCCGGGCCGCAGCGCGTCGGCGGGCGGACTCAGCCAGCAGCCGGTCGGCAGCGGACCGTGTCCCTGTCGCACGTAGCGGCGGCGATTGGCCCGGTAGCGCAGACAGAGGCCGATCCAGAGCACGAGGACCGAGGCGGCGGCGATCCGCACCGGCGGCTGTCCGCCCGCATAGATGCCGAAGACGGCGAGCAGCGTTCCCAGCGTCGCGGGGATCGTGAACTCCAGGCGCGAGAGCACGTCGAAGTAGGTCTTCAGCAGGTGGGTCATCCGCGCGAACGTTACCCCCCACCACGCGCCGCTCAGCGCCGTCGCCCCGATCGCGAGCCGCCAGGGCAGCTCGTCGTCGAGATAGCGCCAGGTCAGCCACAGCAGGACGAAGTAGGCGGCGCTCTCGGTGCCCTTGAGGAACCGGTAGTAGGCGCGGGTGGGCAGGGTGGGAGCCCCCGGCTCCGCTGTACTGGCTTCGGCGTGGATGAGATCGGGCATCGCGGATCCTGGCTCGCGACACGATAATCGCTCGAATCGGGCGCCGCTCTCCGCCGTGCGGGTATTCTGCCGCCGGAGGTGCACCCACCGATGCCGTCACGTGTCTTCGTCTGCGCCCTCTCGCTCCTGCTCGCGATCGCCTGCGCGCACCCGACACCGCCCACGCCCACGGCGGCTCCCGCGTCCGAGGAGGGGACCCAGGGCAACACGGCGCCGAGCGAGTTCACGCGTCGCGCCCAGGCCGAGTCGATTCGCGGGCTCGATCTCGCGGACCGGACCGACTTCGAGGACGCCCAGCGCGGGCTGGTGGCCCGGGAGCCGCATCTGGTGATCCGCGCCGCCGACGGCCGCGTGGTCTGGGATCCGTCCGAGTACGACTTCGAGCGGGGCGAGGCTCCGGACAGCGTGAACTCGAGCCTGTGGCGCCAGGCCCAGCTCAACAACCAGCACGGTCTCTACCGGGTGGCCGACCGCGTCTATCAGGTGCGGGGCTACGACCTGGCGAACCTGTCGATCCTGATCGGCGACACGGGCTGGATCCTGGTCGACCCGCTCACCTCGCGCGAGACCGCCGCCGCCGCCCTGGCCCTCGCGCGCCGGCACCTCGGCGACGCACCGATCCGCGCGGTGATCCTCACCCACAGCCACATCGACCACTTCGGGGGCATGCAGGCGGTGGTGACCCCCGAGGACGTCGCGAAGCGCGGCGTCCGGATCATCGCGCCGCTCCACATGGTGGACGCCGCCACCAGCGAGAACGTGCTCGCCGGCATCGCGATGGGCCGCCGGGCCGGCTTCATGTACGGCATGCCCCTCGAGCGGGGCCCGCGCGGACACGTGGGGTCGGGGCTCGGCAAGGCGCCCGCCCAGGGCACTTTCGGCCTGCTGCCCCCCACCGACATCGTCGACCACACCGGACAGACGATGACGATCGACGGCGTCGACTTCGTCTTCACCTGGGCGCCCGACTCGGAGGCGCCGACCGAGCTCACCTTCTACCTGCCCCAGTGGAAGGTCTACTGCACCGCCGAGACCGCCACGCACACCCTGCACAACCTCTACACGCTGCGCGGGGCGAAGGTGCGCGACGCCCTCAAGTGGAGCGGCTATCTGCACGACGTGATCTACCGCTTCCCGGACATGGAGACGATCTTCGCCAGCCATCACTGGCCGATCTGGGGCAACGAGCGGATCATCGACTACCTGAAGAAGCAGCGCGACCTCTACAAGTACATCCACGATCAGACGCTGCGGCTGGCCAACGCAGGCTACACCTCGCGCGAGATCGCCGAGACGATCGAGCTCCCCGCCTCCCTGGCGAGCGTGTTCCCCGATCGCGGCTACTACGGGACGCTCCGTCACGACGCGAAGGCGGTCTACCAGCTCTACCTCGGCTGGTACGACGGCAATCCGGCCAATCTGAATCCGCTACCGCCGGTGGAGGCCGCGGCGAAGTACGTCGAGTTCATGGGCGGCCGCGACGCGGTGCTGGAGAAGGCGCGCGGCTCCTTCGAGGCCGGCGAGTACCGCTGGGCGGCCACCGTGCTGAACCACCTGGTGTTTGCCGATCCCGACGACCGGGAGGCGAAGGAGCTGCTCGCCCAGACCTACGACCAGCTCGGCTACCAGGCCGAGTCGGGTCCCTGGCGCGACGTCTACCTGACCGGCGCCCTGGAGCTGCGCCGCGGGATCAGCGGTTCGCCGCTCGATCCGGCCGATGCGGTGGACCTGCTGCGCAACCTTCCCGTCGAGCGTTTCTTCGACGCGATGGCGGCGCGCGTCGTCGGACCGGACGCCGCGGCGAAGGACTACCTGTTCAACTTCGTCTTCACCGACCTGCACGAGTCCTTCCAGCTCTCGCTGGAGAATTCGGTCCTGAACTACCGGCGGGCCGATCCGGACCCGAAGGCGGACGCCACCATCGAGCTGACCCGCGAGATGTGGCTGCGCCTGGTGACCCAGCAGGCCGGTCTGCGCGATCTGCTCTTCTCCGACCAGCTGCGCATCGAGGGGAGCCGACTCACGCTGCTCGAGTTCTTCCGCAAGCTCGACCGGCCGAGCGGGAGCTTCCCGATCGTCACGCCCTGATCGCGGCGGGCGGCGCTCAGGACGCGTCGGCGCCGGTCGCGGCCACCGCGCCGCGGATGCCGGCCACCAGCATGTCCACGCCGATCACCGCCAGGATCAGCCCCATCAGGCGCGTGACCACCCCGATCACGTGGGGACCGAGCGCGCGCGTCATCCGCTCGCCTCCGACGAATGCCGCGAAGGTGATGCCACACATCGCCGCGAAGGCGCACAGCGCCTCCAGCACGGCGGGCAGATCGCCGTGGGCGGTGAAGCTCATGGCGGTCGCGATCGTGCCGGGCCCGGCGAGGATCGGCATCGCGAGCGGCGACACCGCCAGGTCGAGGACCGAGTTGCGCGGGGCCGAGGCCGCGTCGCGCGGCGTGTGCACTGTCGAGCTCTGCCCGTGCAGCATCTGGAAGCCGACCAGACCGATCAGGATCCCGCCGGTGATCCGGAAGGCCGGCAGGTCGATGCCGAAGAGCTGGAAGATCGGACCCCCGCTGACGGCGAACACGGCAACGATCGCAAAGGCCAGGAACACGGCGCGCGCGGCCACCGCGCGGCGCTCGGAGTCCGAGAGCCCCTCGGTCAGGCCGACGAAGATGGGTGCATTGGCGACCGGGTTCATGATCGCGAAGAACGCCATGAACACGGTCGAGAAGTGGGCGAGGGCCGGATCGATCACGGGGAGGCGAGTCTGGCGAATTCCCGCCCGTCGCGCCCTCCCTCACAGGACCACGCGCACACCTCCCAGATCCTCGATCCGGTGCGGGAAGCGGTCGCTGGGGGTGCCGATGAACATGCAGTTCTTGGGCACGCCGAGTCGCCGGGAGAGCGCCTCCACCAGCTGGGGCCCGAAACGTCCCTTCACCGCCACGAAGTCGACGCGCAGCTGCGGGTAGAGGTGATCGATCACGCGCAGCTGCTCGGCGAGACCGGGTGGGATCTCGCGCTCGTCCTCGTAGGCGTGGACCACCTTCAGGTGCGAGGTCTGCTCGTTGTCGAGCACGTAGAGTGCGGCCTGGTTGAGCGTCACGGCGCTGTCGCCCTTCGAGAAGTACACCATCGGCCGCTCGTTGATGTGCTCGATCGCTCGCAGGAGCGACGCCCCGATCCAGCTGCTGGTGTCGGCGAGCCGCTCGACCAGCGCGCGCGAGGCGTAGAGCGCGACCTTCAGGATCTGCAGGCGCAGGAACATCAACGCGACCAGCGCGGCGGTGGCGGCGAAGTAGCCCTGGAAGATCTCGAAGTTCAGGGGATCGAGCAGCAGGTTGCCGACCAGGCCCAGCAGCACCGCGACCAGCGCCAGGCTCACCTCGCTCCAGGTGGCCCGCTGCTCGCGAGGCAGCCGCTCGCGGCGCGTCTTGAGCAGCATGTTCCCCACGGCGAAGAGCGCCATCACGCTCAGGAAGGACAGCGTGTACACGCCCGCGAGGGCCTGGATGCGGCCCGAGGTAATCGCCAGGATCGAGACGCACAGGGCGAAGAACCCCAGCAGGATCCAGTGCGGGGTGCCTCGCCAGCGATTCTCCCGCAGCAGGAACTGGGGCAGGCAGCGGTCGAGGGTCATCCTGCGCACCAGCCCGGTGACCCCCACGAAGCTGGTCAGCACGGCACCCGAGAGCACGAACACCGCGTCCACGCTGACCAGGAAGGCCAGCGGACGACCCAGTGCCTCCTCGCCCATCCGGGCCAGCAGGTCCGGGGGCACCTGCTGGATCTGGGCGAGCGGCAGCAGGCCCAGCGAGAGCAGGCTGATCGCGGGATTGAAGATCGCCACGGCGATCCACATGTTGCGCAGCGTCTTCGGGAAGACCCCCTGCTTCTGCTCCTCGATGAAGTTCGCCGAGCTCTCGAAGCCGCTGATCCCGAGCATCGCCGCCGCGAACCCGAAGAACAGGGCGTGGCCGAGACCGTGGAGGCTCGGAAGCCGCCAGTTCGCCGCGAACAGCGAGGGGTCGTGGACGACCACCACGGCGCAGGCGACCGTCAGCACGGTGAGCGTGGCCAGGTGCAGCAGGAAGATGCCCAGCGCCACGACGGCGGACTCGCTGATGCCCAGGATGCCGAGCAGCGCGAAGGCCGCCAGCAGTCCGATCGTCGCGGGCACCACGTCGAATGCCGGCCACAGATGGTGCGCGTAGTGCATCGCCTCGCTGGCGCTGATCACGGCCGTGGCGACATAGGAGAGCAGGGTGAGACACGCGGCGCCGGCGGCGACGCGCTTGTTGGTGGTGTTGAGCAGCACCGTGTAGGTGCCGCCGTTCATCGGGAGCGCGCTTCCGACCTCGGCGTACACCCGGCGGAACAGGTACAGAACGCCCGCGACGCCCAGCAGCACCACCGGCGCCAGCACGCCGGCCTGGGCGGCACACAGCGCCGACACGTAGAGCACGCTCGAGGTGATGTCGTTGCCGCAGATGGCGGTCGCCCGCCAGGTGCCCAGCGTGTGGCGGTGGGGCTGATCGAGGCGGGTCAGGTGGACGCTGTGGCTGTCGAGGTCGGGGATGCGCTCCGCGCGGCCCCAGCCGGCGAATTCCCACGGCTCGTTGGCACGCGGCTCGATCGGTGAGTCGGTCATCGGACCCCGGCAGATAGCGCGGTGCCCGGCCCGGGTCGAATGGGACCGCCCGGAAAAGGAAAGGCCCCCGGTGCCGCGCGGCACCGGGAGCCTGGGATCCGCCGACGGGCGCTAGAAGTCCATGTCCTCCATGCCGCCGCCCATTCCCGGGTTCGGCATGGCGCCTTCCTTCTTCTTCGGCTTCTCCGCGACCATCGCTTCGGTCGTCAGCAGCAGCGACGCCACGCTGGCGGCGTTCTGGAGGGCGGTGCGCACGACCTTGGTCGGGTCGATCACCCCGGCCTTCACCAGGTCGCCGTACTGCTCGGTGGCGGCGTCGAAGCCCTGCGCGCCGCGCAGGTTCTTCACCTTGTCGACGACGATCGAGCCGTCGATGCCGGCGTTCTCGGCGATCCGCCGCAGCGGGGCCTCGACGGCCCGCCGCACGATCACCACACCCGGGCGCTGATCCGGCTCGAGGGCGTCCTCGAGGCCCTCGAGCGCCTGCTGCGCGCGCAGCAGGGCGACGCCGCCGCCGGGGACGATGCCCTCCTCGACGGCCGCGCGGGTCGCGTGCAGGGCGTCCTCGACGCGGGCCTTCTTCTCCTTCATCTCGGCCTCGGTCGCCGCGCCGACCTTGATCACCGCCACGCCGCCGGCCAGCTTCGCGAGCCGCTCCTGGAGCTTCTCCCGGTCGTAGTCCGAGGTGGTGTTCTCGATCTGGTTGCGGATCTCGTTGCAGCGCCCCTCGATGTTCTTCCGGGTGCCGGCGCCCTCGATGATCGTGGTGTTGTCCTTGTCGATCACCACCTTCTTGGCGCGCCCGAGGTCGTTCAGCGTGACGTTCTCCAGCTTGAGCCCGAGCTCTTCGCTGATCACCTGGCCGCCGGTGAGGATCGCCATGTCCTGGAGCATCGCCTTGCGGCGGTCGCCGAAGCCGGGCGCCTTGACGGCGGCGGCGTGCAGCGTGCCCCGGATCTTGTTGACGACGAGGGTGGCGAGCGCCTCGCCCTCCACGTCCTCGGAGATCAGCACCAGGGGCCGACCCTGCTTCGCCACCTGCTCGAGCACGGGCAGCAGGTCCTTCATGTTCGAGATCTTCTTCTCTTGGAGCAGGATCAGGGCGTCCTCGAGCACCACCTCCATCCGCTCCGTGTCGGTCACGAAGTAGGGCGAGAGGTAGCCGCGGTCGAACTGCATGCCCTCGACCACCTCGAGGGTGCTGTCCATCGACTTCGCCTCCTCGACGGTGATCACGCCCTCCTTGCCGACCTTCTCCATCGCCTCGGCGAGCATGGAGCCGATCGTCTTGTCGCCGTTGGCGGACACGGTGCCCACCTGGGCGATCTCCTCGGAGTCGCGGGTCGACTTCGACTGCTTGCCGAGGTTCTCGACGATCGCGTCGACGGCGCGGTCGATGCCGCGCTTGAGGTCCATCGGATTGTGTCCGGCGGTGACGAGCTTCGCCCCCTCCCGGAAGATCGCCTGGGCGAGCACCGTCGCCGTCGTGGTGCCGTCTCCGGCCACGTCGGAGGTCTTGCTCGCGACCTCCTTCACCATCTGGGCGCCCATGTTCTCGAACTTGTCGGCGAGCTCGATCTCCTTGGCGACCGTGACGCCGTCCTTGGTCACGGTGGGCGAGCCCCAGCTCTTCTCGATCAGGACGTTGCGGCCCTTCGGGCCCAGCGTCACGCGCACGGCGTTGGCGAGCGTGTCGACCCCGCGCAGGAGCTTCGCGCGCGCGTTCTCCTGAAAGCGGATTTCCTTGGCAGCCATGTCTCTGTGACTCCTTCTACTCGAGCACGGCGAGGATGTCGTCCTCGCGGACGATCAGGTGCTCCTCGCCCTCGATCTTGATCTCGGTGCCCGCGTACTTGCTGAACAGCACGCGGTCGCCCTTCTTGACGTCCAGGGGCAGGACCTTGCCGTCCTCCGTCACCTTGCCGGCCCCGGCCGCGACGACGCGGCCCTCCTGGGGCTTCTCCTTGGCGGTGTCGGGGATGATGATGCCGCCCTTGGTCGTCTCCTCCTCCTCGATTCTTTCGATGAGAAGACGGTCGTGTAGAGGTCGAACCTTCATGGAAGATCTCTCCTGTTCCGATGGGGCCGAGGCCGCAGCGACCCCGGGCGGCGTGGCGGATAAGCACTGCGCGAGGGGCGTCAAGCGCCGGGCTCGGCTCTCCCGGCGCCCGACCGGGTGCCGCCCGCCAGGCGATCGCGGCGCCCCTGGAGGAAGCGGCGGACCGCCGGGTCGCTCTCCAGGCCGATCGCGCGCTCGTAGGCGGCGTCCGCCGCCTGCGGATGACCGGTGCGGGCGAGCAGGCCGGCCCGCGCCGCCCAGTAGGGCTGGTAGTCGGCCAGGCGGGACGGGTCCGGAAGCGCGTCGAGGGCGGCCAGCCCGGCGGCCGGACCGCGGACCTCGGACACGGCGACCGCCCGGTTCAGCGCCACCACCGGCGAGCCCGTGAGGGCCAGCAGCGCGTCGTAGAGCCCCTCGATCGCGGCCCAGTCGGCGCGGCCGGTGCGGCGGCGCACGGCGTGCGCCGATTGGACCGCGGCCTCGAGCTGGTAGCGGCCCGCGCCGGGCAGGGCGCTCGCCCGATGGAGCAGGTCCTCCGCCTCGTCGATCAGGGCCCCGTCCCAGTCGGCCGGGTCCTGGTCGGTGAGCGGGACGTAGTCGCCCCGGGCGTCGCGGCGCGCCGCTCGACGCGCCTGCGCGTGGAGCATCAGCGAGAGGAGTCCCAGCGCCTCGGCCTGCTCGGGCAGCAGCGACACGACCAGCCGCCCCAGCCAGATGGCGTCCTCCGCGTGACGGCGGTCGCGCGCCTCGGTGCCGGCGGGATCGCTCCAGCCCGCGGCGAAGGCGGCGTAGATCGCCTCCAGCACGGCATCGAGCCGCTCGGCCTGCGCGGGCCCTTCGGGCACCTGGAAGGGGATGCCGGCGTCGCGGATCTTGCGCTTCGCCCGCACCAGCCGCTGGCCCATGGTGGCGGGGGAGACCAGGAAGGCCGAGCCGATCGCGGCGGCGTCGAAGCCCAGGATCGTCTGGAGGATCAGCGGCGCGCGCACGCCCGGATCGATCGCCGGATGCGCGCAGGCGAACATCAGCGACAGGCGCTCGTCCGCGGGAGGGGCGTCGCCCTGGGCGGCGGACTCGAGCTCGTCGGCGATCCAGCGCAGGTGATCCGCAGCGCCGGCGGCGGTGCGCCGCCGGCGATCCGCGTCGATCCACTTGCGCCGGGCCACGGTGGAGAGCCAGGCCTCGGGGTTCTGGGGGACCCCGCGCGCCGGCCACTCGACGAGCGCCGCGGCGAAGGCGTCGGCGAGCGCGTCCTCGGCGCCGCCGACGTCGCGCGTGCGGGCCGCCAGCAGGGCGACGAGCCGCCCGTAGCTGCGCCGCGCCACGGCCTCGGCGGCCTCCCGCGCCGTGCGCTCCGGATCTCCCGCCATGCGCGCCCGCGGCTCAGCCGTCGCCGCCCGCCGCCGCGCGCGTCTCGGCGACCTGCTTCATCGCCGCCAGGCCGGCCTCGAAGCTGCGGCCCACCATCTCGTCCACGTCGAAGAAGACGGAGAACGCCTTCCCGACGAAGCCGTTCCGGCCGTCCATCTCCCAAGCCACCCGGGTGCCGCCGCCCGACGGTTCGAAGACGAAGCGGACGTCGTCCGTCGCCCGCATCGGCTCGAAGAACTCGAGTCGCAGGGCGACGAGCTCGTTGGGCACGCTCGCGGTGATCGTCGCCTGGCCGCGCCCCACGTCGGCGTTGCCGGACCAGCGGTAGATCGCTCCCTCGCCGGACGCCGCACCCGCGAACTCCTTGGTCATCTCCGGATCGCGTTCGAAGGGCGACCAGCGCCCCCAGGCGCGCAGGTCGTTGACCAGCGGGAACACCACCTCCCGCGGCGCGTCGATCTTCGTCGCGCGCTCGACGTGGAAATCGGCCGGGCGGGTGGCGGCGAACCCCGCGAAGGCGGCGACCCCGGCGAGCGCGACCAGCAGCAGATTGCGCAGAACGCGCATGCGCTAGTCCGTCGGCCAGACGGGGCGCACCTCGACCGCCCCGCGGCTCGCGCTCGGGCAGCGCGCGGCCCAGGCGAGCGCCGTGTCGAGGTCGGGCACGTCGATCAGGTGGAAGCCGCCGAGCTGCTCCTTCGCCTCGACGTAGGGGCCGTCGACCACGTGGGTGCGCCCCTCGGCGACGCGCACGCTGGTGGTCGCCTCCACCGCCCGCAGCCGCTCGCCGCACACGTAGATGCCGGCCTTCCGCATCGCCTCGACGTAGGCGGCGCAGTGGGGCATGCGCTCCTCCATGTGCTCCACGCGGTCCGCGTCGTTCTCGTAGATCAGAAGCATGTACTGCACGGGATTCCTCCGTCTCGATGGTCGCCCGTTCCCGGGCCCGTTTCATCCGCCCGCCAACGCGCCCAGCACCACGAAGGGCTCGACGCCACGGGCCACGGCGTCGGGCAGCAGCGCGTCGGGTTCGACGTGGGAGACGTCCTGCTGACAGGCGAAGAAGCGCACGAACGCCCGGCGCCTCTGGGTCGCGTGGTCGCGGATCGTGCCGCGCAGTGCGGGATGGTTCCGCTCGAGCGCGTCGAGCACGCTGCGCTGCGTGACCGGCCCCGCGACCTCGAGTCGAACCTCGCCGGCGACCTTCGCCAGCGTCCGCAGATGCGCGGGGAGCTGCACGCGGATCACGGCAGCGTCTGGACCTCGACCGAGAGCACGGCGGGCAGGTCCCGCACGATCGGCTCCCAATGATCGCCCGCGTCCGCCGACGCGTAGACCTGGCCGCCGGTGGTGCCGAAGTAGACGCCGCAGGGATCGAGCGCGTCGACGGCCATCGCGTCGCGCAGCACGTTCACGTAGCAGTCGCGCTGGGGCAGTCCGTGGGTGAGCGCCTCCCACTCGCCGCCACCGGTGCGACTGCGGTAGACGCGCAGCTTGCCCTCGGGCGGGTAGTGCTCCGCGTCGCTCAGGATCGGCACCACGTAGATCGTCTCCGGCTCGTGGGCGTGCACGTCGATCGGGAAGCCGAAGTCGCTCGGCAGGTCGCCGCTGACCTCGCGCCAGGAGTCGCCGCCGTCGTCGCTGCGCATCACGTCCCAGTGCTTCTGCATGAACAGCACCTCCGGACGCGAGGGGTGCATCGCGATCCGGTGGACGCAGTGGCCGACCTCCGCGCGCGGATCCGGGATCTGCTCGGACACCAGGCCGCGGTTGGTCGGCTGCCAGGTCTTGCCCGCGTCGTCGGTGCGGAAGGCTCCCGCCGAGGAGATCGCCACGTGCATGCGGGCGGGGTTCGTCGGGTGGAGCAGGATCGTGTGCAGGCACATCCCGCCGGCGCCCGGCTGCCACGCCGATCCGGAGCCGTGCTGACGCAGTCCCGGGAGCTCGTGCCAGCTCTTGCCGCCGTCCCGGGTGCGGAACAGGGCGGCGTCCTCCACGCCGGCGTACACGGTGTCCGGGTCGTCCCGCGACGGCTCGAGGTGCCAGACGCGCGCGAACTCCCACGGATGGGGCGTCCCGTCGTACCACTGGTGGGTGCCCGGAACGCCCTCGTAGGCGAACTCGTTGCCGACTGCCTCCCAGCTGCGACCGCCGTCGTCGGAGCGCTGGATCAGCTGTCCGAACCAGCCCGTGCACTGCGACGCGTACAGGCGATCCGGGTCGGCGGGCGAGCCCTTCAGGTGGTAGATCTCCCAGCCCCCGAACAGGGGGCCGGTCACCTCCCACTGGCGCCGTCGACCGTCCGAGGTCAGCACGAACGCGCCCTTGCGCGTTCCCACCAGGATCCGCACTCCGCTCACGAGCGACTCCTCCTCCGGTTGCGGCCCGCGCCGAAGCCCGCGCCTGCCCCCATGACGATCGGGCCGGCGCGGTTTCGACACGTCGATCCACGACGCGGCGGTCGCGGCCCCGCGCGCCGGGCCCGAGAGGGTACTGCGATCGCCGCCGCGTGCGGCGCGCCGGCCGGGCGAAGGCGGGCTAGAGTGCGCGCGCGTGGGAAGAGCGGAGCCGGTGGAGACGACCCCCGTGGACGGGGAAGGGCAGGGCGGCCGCAGGACCCGGACCCAGCCCCCGAGCCTCTCCGCCACGGGCTGGACGCCCTACTGGTCCCCCTACCTGGCCTTCCTGATCGCGGTCGAGGTCTCCAGCCGCGTGTCCGAGGCGGTCGAGCCGATCCTGCTGGTGGTGCGGGTGGCGGCGCCGCTGGCGTTCTTCGTGTTCTTCCTGCGCCGCGGCGCCTATCCCGAGCTGCGCGGCGCGACGTGGGGTGCCTGGACCGCGGCCGACGTGGCGATCGGGCTGCTGGGTGCCGCGCTGTGGATCGCGCCCTTCCTGCTCGTGGACGCTCTGCGCCCCGACGAGCCGGGCTTCGATCGCTACGAGCTCGGCGCGCGCGGGGTGGGGCTCGCGCTGGCGATCCGCGCGATCGGCTACGCCGGGGTGACGCCGTTCGTGGAGGAGCTGTTCGTGCGCAGCTGGCTCTTGCGCTTCATCGACGTGGTCGACACGCGGCGCGACTTCCGGAACGTTCCGATCGCGCGCTACACGACGCGCAGCTTCGCGGTGGTGACGCTCTACTTCGTGTTCAGCCACGCCCGCTGGGAGTGGGGGGTGATGCTCGCCTGGACCCTGCTCACGATGGCCTGGTTCTACCGCCGCCGGCACCTGGCCCCGCTGATCCTCGTGCACGCCGTGACCAACGCCGCGATCTTCGCCTTCGTGGTGCTGTACGACGGCGTGTTCCGCGACGCCGGAGGACGGCCGATCCCGCTGTGGTTCCTGCTCTAGCGTCCCTAGAGCGAGCCGCGGTGACCCTGGCGGACCCGGCGCGCGACGTCGGTGAGCTCGACCAGCGCCTTGTAGGCGAGCTCGGCGTTGCTCTCGCGCGCGGCGACCGCCGCCTCACCGGCGCTCTCCGCCAGCAGCGGGTAGCCGACCCGCATCGCCTCCCTCGCCAGGGCGTCGGCGCGCTGGGCCAGGGCAGCCCAGTCGCCGTGGGCCTCGGTGTCCTGGAGCTCGTCGATCCGCTCGGCGAGCGCCACCACGAAGGCGTCGATCGCATCGGAGTGGGCCGGGTCGTCGTCGAAGCGGGAGTGGATCGGGCCGCCGCTCGTGGGGTCCATGGCACCCGTATCGGCCGCGCCCGGTCCGCGCTGAATGGCCCGCGCTCCCGCGTCCGATTCAGGACGGAGCGCGCGGCTACCGAAACAGGCCAAGGGGGGCGCACGCCGTGACCGATCGCCACGCAAAGGACACCTGGACGGTCTTCAAGATCATGGGGGAGTTCGTCGAGGGGTTCGAGACCCTGCGCCCCTACTGGCCGTCCGTGTCGATCTTCGGCAGCGCGCGGGTTCGCCGCGGCAATCCCCAGTACAACCAGGCGGTCGAGGTCGCCGCGGCGCTCTCGAAGGCGGGCTACGGGATCATCACCGGCGGCGGACCCGGCATCATGGAGGCGGCGAACCGGGGCGCGCGCAAGGGCCAGGGCCGCTCGATCGGTCTCAACATCAAGCTCCCCTTCGAGCAGCAGCCCAACGCCTTCGCCGAGACGATCATCCACTTCAACTACTTCTTCGCCCGCAAGGTGATGTTCGTGAAGTACGCCTGCGGCTTCGTCGGGCTGCCCGGCGGCTTCGGAACCCTCGACGAGATCTTCGAGGCGCTCACGCTGAAGCAGACCCACAAGATCCACGAGTTCCCGGTGATCCTGTTCGGCAGCGAGTTCTGGAAGGGCATGGTGGACTGGCTCGCCGATCAGCCGCTCCGCGAACGGATGGTCTCGCGCCGCGACCTGCGCCTGTTCCACGTGACCGACGACGTGCAGGAGGTGGTCGAGATCGTCGACCGCAACCAGCGGCGGCGCCGGCGCCGGCGCGGCCGCAACGCTCAGCGCGATACGCCCTAGGCGCGGAGCCGTCGTTCGACGGCCCGATCACTGGACGATGGCGGCTCCGGCGGCGGAGGTCCCGATCCGCAGGAACGGCTGGAACGGGAACAGCACCATGTTGATCGCGTAGCCGATCTGCGCCAGCACCGTCGGCGGCACGTACACGATGTCTCCGCCGTACAGCTGGACGTTGGTCGAGAGATCGCCGCTACGGATCGCGTCGATGTCGACGTCGATCACCTCGGTCGAGGGAAGCGAGCGCACGACCACGATGTCATCGGAGTTGGCGAAGAGCGTCACGTCGCCCACCGTGCCGATCGCCTCGCTCACCCGCATCTGGCGCGTCAACGGGAAAGAGGACGGGTTCTTCACCTCGCCGAGCACCGTGACCAGCGAGCTCTGGGCGCTGGCCAGCGCCACGGTGACCACGGCGCCGCGCTTGTAGCGGCCGATCCGGTTCTCGATGTCCGAGGCGATCTCGGTCGTGGTGCGACCGCCGGCCTGGACGTCGCCGATGAGCTGCACGGTGATCATGCCGTCGGGCCGGACCGTGGGCGTCTCGACGATCGGCGGGTCGGGCAGGATGGTGATCGCGAGCTGGTCCGGCGGACCGACGTGGTAGCCGAGGTACTCGATCGGCGGGGGCGGCGTCGGCGTGGTGCTGCAGGCGGCCCCGAGCAGCGCCGCGCAGGCGAGCGCGCCCAGGCGCGTGAAGGCCGTGGCGCGAGGCGCGCCGCCGAGTCCCGTGGTCGCGTTCCGGGCGCGCGCGGCGCCCCCGATCGTGTGGCCCATCACGCCCCTCCTGAACCGGGTTCCCCAACGAACCGGATCCCAACCAGCACTCCGGCCGGCCGGCACCGGGCTATGAGGTACCGCAGATCGGCCCCGACGGGGAGCCCGACGCCTTTTTCGAGGTGCTAGGAGGCCGACGGGAGAGTCGGCGGCGCGCTCCCGTCCGGGCTAGGAGCGGACGAACTGGAACCGGGTGTGGCCGATCTGGATCACATCGCCCGGCTGGAGCGGGTGCGAGCGGATCCCCTTGCCGTTCACCTTGGTCCCGTTGGTGCTCTGGAGATCCTCGATCGTGTAGGAGTCGGTCTCGGCGTCGAACAGGATCAGGGCGTGCTCCCGGGAGATGTTCTCGTCGAGGAGCGTGACGTCCGTGGTCGGATTGCGGCCGATCAGCGTCTCTTCGGCTTCGATCGGATACTCCATGCCGTCGAAGCCGCCGTTGGCGATCACGAGCTTCGCACCGGCCATCGCGCCCCCCTTCGAGCCCAGGCTCCCGCTGCTTCGGCGCATCCGCAGGCGCTCTTGAGGGTCACAGCCTCCGGTGGCGCAGGACGGGCAGGCTCTCGCGGACCCGGGCGAGCTCGTCCAGGGAGCAGTCGGCCACCGCCACTCCGGGCCGGTCGCCGAGCTGGGCGATCACCAGGCCCCAGGGATCCACGATCAGCGACCGACCGTGGCTCGCCCGATCCGGTCCGTGGACACCGCACTGGGCAGGTGCCAGCACGAAGGCCTGGTTCTCGATCGCCCGGGCGCGCAGCAGAACCTCCCAGTGATCCTTCCCGGTCTGTCGGGCGAAGGCGCTGGGCACGGTGAGCCAGCGGGCCCCGCGCTCGGCCTGGGCGCGGTAGAGCTCCGGGAAGCGCAGGTCGTAGCAGATCGACAGCCCGACCGGGCCGATCTCGGTCTCCGCGACGACCACCTCGTCCCCCGGCGCGATGCTCTTCGACTCCGTGTAGACGCCGCCTCCGCCGGCGCGGAGGTCGACGTCGAACAGGTGCATCTTGCGGTAGACCGCGTCGATCTCGCCCCGGGGACCGATCAGCGCGCTGGTGTTGTAGACGCGCTCCGAGCCCGGCGCCGACTCGGCGATCGAGCCGGCCAGGATGCGTACGCCCAGCTCGCGGGCCCAGTCGCGTACCCGATCGAGGATCGGGCCGTCGACCGCCTGGGCGTGGGGGAAACGCTGCCCCTCCCGCCGGATGAAGGCGAACATCTCGGGCAGCGCGATGAAGCGCGCGCCCTGCGCCGCGGCGTCGCGAACGCCGCGCTCCGCCGCGGCGAGATTCGCCTCGAGGTCGTCGGTCGAGCAGAGCTGAACGACGGCGGCGCGGAGCGTGGCGGGATCGGGAATCAGCGGAACTCGGTCGGATCGACGCCGGTGCGTCGGATCACGTCGTAGAAGTCCTTGCGGTCCTTCTTCGCGAGGCGGGCGGCGCGGCTGATGTTGCCGTCGCAGCGGCGCAGCAGCCCCGTGACGTAGCGGCGCTCGAAGGCCCGCTTGGCGTCCTTGAACGACGGGACGTCCTCGGGCGGCGCGGCCAGCAGCAGCGCCTCGGCCGTGATCGCACCGGTGCCCGACAGGCGCAGCGCCTGGGCGATCCGCTCGCCGAGCTCGCGCACGTTGCCGGGCCAGGGCTCCGCGCACAGCGCCGAGCGGGCATCGCTGGTGAAGCCCACGGGCGTGATCCCGGCCTCGCGACACAGCTCTCCCAGGAAGTGCGCGGCGAGGGGAAGCACGTCCTCGGGCCGCTCGGCGAGGCTCGGCAACGCGATCTGGTGCTGCACGAGCTCGTGGAACGGGGAGGGCGACAACGGCTCGCGCGATACGAGGACCACGCGCGCGGTGAGCGACCGGGAGGTCGCATCGCCCTCGCGCTGGAAGCGACCGCCGCTGATCGCCTTGGCGAGCGCCTGCGTGACATCGCTGCTCAGCGCGTCGACGTGGTCGATCAGCAGCGTCCCGCGCGCCGCGCGCTCGAGCGCGCCCTCGTGGGCCTGGGGCAGGCTCGCGTAGGTGGATTCGCCGCAGCCGAAGATCTCCCGGGCGCGCAGCGCCTCGGGCACACCGATGCAGGAGACCACCGCGAGGGGTCCGCTCGCCCGCGGCCCCCAGCTGTGGATGGCGCGGGCGACGTGCTCCTTGCCCGATCCCTCGGGCCCTGTCAGCCAGACGGGAAGATGCGAGGAGGCCGCGGCGAGCGCCTTCTCGACCACCTCCTGGAGGGACCGCGAGGCCCCCACGATCCGATCGCCGCGCCGCCTACCGATCGCTCGGCCAGCAGCGAGGCTCTTTCCGTCGTGCGCCCCACCGGGTTCATCCATCGCGCCATCCCCTGCCCGTTGAATGCGCACAAAGCTATGGAGAATCCGGGGCTCGTGTCAATGCAATTGCGGCCGAAAGGGCCCGGAAACACGCCAAACAAGGGATTGACGCCGGGTGCGCGGGCGTGGTAGCGACGTGGGCGTAGGGGGTAGCCGGCGAGATGGGGGAGGCGCAGCGGTCCCCGGCGCGTCGGGTGCGCCGCCTGCCGAGCGCGCTGATCGACCAGATCGCCGCCGGCGAGGTGGTCGAGCGGCCCGCCTCGGTCGTGAAGGAGTTGCTCGAGAACGCGCTCGACGCGGGTGCGGGCCGGGTGCGCCTGGACCTGCGCGACGGGGGCCGCGAGGCGATCGCGGTGAGCGACGACGGGTCGGGGATGACCCCCGAGGACGCCCGTCTCGCGCTGGAGCGACACGCCACCAGCAAGCTCGCCCAGGCAGAGGACCTCGAGCGGATCGCCAGCTTCGGCTTTCGCGGTGAGGCGCTCCCCGCGATCGCGGCCGTCTCGAGGCTGCGGCTGCGCACGCGCACGGCCGACGCCGCCAGCGGCTTCGAGCTGCGCGTGGAGGGGGGCGAGCGATGTGGGGAGCGCGAGGTGGGGGCGCCGGTCGGCACGCGCGTCGAGGTGGTGGAGCTGTTCGCGAACGTTCCGGCGCGGCGGAAGTTCCTGAAGAGCGCGACGACGGAGTGGGGCCACGCGGTCGACTGGATCGCGCGCTCGGCGCTGGCCGGCCCCGAGGTCCACTTCGACGTGACACGCGACGAGCGCCCGGCCTGGTCGTGGCCCGCCGCGCCACCGCTGGATCGCCTGGCCGCCGTGTTGGGCGAGCGGGAGGCCGAGGCGATGGTCGCCGTCGAAGGTGCCGAGGGTCGGGTCCACCTGCACGGCTGGGTGTCACGACCGGATCGCCATCGCAGCAACCTGACCGGGGTGTACTGGTTCGTGAACGGGCGTCCGGTACGCGACCGCATCCTCCAGCACGCCCTGATCGAGTGCTATCGCGACGTGCTCCCGCGCGGCCGCTTTCCGAGCGCGGTGCTCTTCCTCGATCTGCCGCCCGAGGCGGTGGACGTGAACGTGCATCCCGCCAAGTGGGAGGTGCGCTTCGCCGACGCCGGGGGCGCCCACCGCTGGGTGCGCAACGCGGTGCAGGGCGCCTTTGCGGAGCGCCGGTGGCTCGCCGCGTCGGGCGCGCCCGAGCGCCCGGCGGCCGCCCCGACGGACGCCGCCCCGTGGCTCGGCGCCCGCCGCCCGGAGGCGGGGTACACGCCGGGCGGGGCGGGGACCGGCGACTGGCTCTTCGCGACCGAGCGCGAGGCCCCGGCCGCGACCGGCGAGGGGCGGATGCGCTTCGGCGAGCTGCCGCTGCTGGGCCAGGCACACGCCACCTATCTCGTGGTCGAGGGCAAGGAGGATCTGCTGCTGGTCGACCAGCACGCCGCCCACGAGCGCGTGCTCTACGAGCAGCTGCGCGCGGGCTGGCTCGAGCGTGGCGTCGAGCGCCAGGCGCTGCTCGCACCCCTGGCCGTGCAGCTCGAGCCGCGGGCGCTGGCCGTGCTGCTCGCGCACCGCGACGACGCCGCGCGCCTCGGCTTCGAGCTCGAGCCGTTCGGCGACGACACCCTCGCCCTGCGCACCGTGCCGGCGCTGCTGGCCGACCGGGATCCCGCCGGCCTGCTGCGCGGCCTCGCCGACGCCTGGCTCGAAGGGGAGGGCGGCCGGGCGGGCATCCCCGCCGACGTGCGCGCCCTCGACGCGGCGGATCGCTGCTTCGCCACCCTGGCCTGCCACGCCGCGCGCCGCAAGGGCGACCCGCTCGACCCCCGCGAGCAGCGCGCGCTGCTCGACGCCCTCGACGCGATCCCCTGGGCGCCGACGTGCCCCCACGGTCGCCCCGTGGTCGTGCCCCTGTCGCGCGCGGAGATCGAGCGCCGCTTCGGCCGGCGGTAGGCGAGGGGCCGCCGCGGGGCCGAACGGAGTCCTGCCGGGCTAGCCTCTCGCCGATGTCCGCACCGGCCCCGCATCTCCGCCCGCCCGTCGTCGTCGTGACCGGCCCCACGGCCACCGGCAAGACCGGCCTCGCGATCGACCTCGCGCTCCGCTTCGACGGCGAGATCGTCAACGCCGACTCGATGCAGGTGTACCGGTTCATGGACATCGGCACGGCAAAGCCGAGCGCCGAGGAACGCGCGCGCGTGCCGCATCACCTGATCGACGTCGTGGCGCCCGACCAGCCCTACAGCGCCGGCCGTTATGCGCGGGCGGCGCGGGCGGTGATCGCCGACCTGCACGCGCGGGGCCGGGTGCCCTTCCTCGTCGGAGGCACGGGCCTCTACATCCGCGCCGTGCTGCACGGACTGGTGGACGGCGTGGAGGCGGACACCGCGCTGCGCGAAGACCTGGAGGCGGAGCAGGAGCGCGCCGACCGCGAGGGCGACCCCGAGCGCCTCCACCGACGGCTCGCGGCCAGCGACCCCGCCGCGGCGGCGCGCATCCACCCCCACGACAAGCGGCGGATCGTGCGCGCGCTGGAGATCGCGGCCGAGACCGGCGAGCCGACCAGCCGGATCCGAACGGCGCACGGATTCGAAGACTCTCCCTACCGCACGCTGCATCTCGCCCTCGATCTCCCGCGCCAGGCGCTCTACGAGCGCATCGACCGCCGCTGCCGGGCGATGATCGACGCGGGTCTGCTCCAGGAGCTGCGCGATCTGGCGGAGGAGGGCTACGGACCGCAGCTGCGGCCGATGGGGGCGATCGGCTACCGCCACGTGGTGCCGGTGATGCAGGGCTCCGACACGCTCGCCAACGCCCGCGAGGCGATGTGCCGCGACACCCGTCACTTCGCGCGCCGTCAGCTCACCTGGCTGCGGCGCGTGCCCGACGCGATCCGGGTCGATCCGCGCCGACCCGAGGCGATCGCCGCCCGCGTCGCGGAGTTCCTGGCCGCGTCGGACGCTCGCGCCGCGGACGGCGACGCTCCCGGCGAGCCCGAGCGAAGACGGGCCCCCGCCGGCTAGCTCGATAACCTTCGCTCGCCCGCCTTCCCGATCTACGCTCGGCTTCGCCTCGCTGCGCGCCCTTCGGGCTCGCGGGCTCGCCGTGCGGCGGCCGACGGCCGAGTCGGTCTCCGGACGGCACCGCCTCCATCATCGACCATCCCGCGGCCCGGACGGTACTCTCCGGCGCCCCCGGAGCCGCCATGTCCTCGGGTCCTCTCCCCATCGTCGCGATCGTCGGGCGGCCGAACGTCGGCAAGTCCACGCTGTTCAACCGGTTCGCGGGCCGACGCCGGGCGCTGGTCGAAGACCGGCCCGGCGCCACGCGCGACCGGATCGCCGAGGAGGTCGAGGTCGGCGATCGGCGCCTTCTGGTGGTCGACACCGCGGGGCTCGATCCCGAAGCGGAGGCGGGCCTGCCGGCGGCGGTGCAGGCCCAGGCCTGGTCCGCGATCCGCGACGCCGACGCCATCCTGTGGGTGACCGACGCCCAGAGCGGTCTGCTGCCGGACGACCTGGAGCTGGCACAGACGCTGCGCCGCACCGCGAAGCCGGTGACGCTCGTCGTCAACAAGGTGGACGTCCCGGCCCACGCCGCGCGCGTCGGCGAGTTCCACGGCCTGGGCTTCGAGCGCACGCGCGGCGTCTCGGCGGAGCACGGGAGCGGTGCCTGGGACGCTCTCGAAGAGCTGGCCGCACTGCTGCCGGCGGTCGGCGAGGCCGCCGAGCCGCGCGAGCCGGGAATCCGCGTCGCCGTCGTCGGACGGCCCAACGTCGGCAAGAGCTCGCTGGTGAACCGGCTCGCCGGCGCACAGCACGTGGTCGTGTCGGACGAGCCGGGCACCACGCGCGATGCGATCGACGTCGTGCTCGAGCGCGACGGCGAGCGCTACACGCTGGTCGACACGGCCGGCCTGCGCCGGGCGGGACGCCGGGACGCCAACGCCGAGCGGGTGAGCGCGCTGATGACCGTCCGCGCGCTCGAGCGCGCCGACGTCGCGCTGCTGCTGATCGACGCAGAGGAGGGCTTCACCGACCAGGACGCGCGGGTAGGGCGCCTCACGCGGGATCGCGGGGTGGCGACGCTCGTGCTCGCCAACAAGTGGGATCGCGTGCGCGGCGGAGAGCGCGCCGGCGCCGTGCGGGAGGGCATCGCCCACGGCCTGCGCTTCATGGCCGACGCGCCGGTGCTGGCCGTCTCGGCGAAGACCGGCGCGGGGATCGACGCGCTCTTCGAGCGGGTGAAGGGGCTGAGCGAGGTGTCGCAGCGCCAGATCTCCACCGCCGATCTGAACCGCTGGCTCCAGGACGCCGTGAGGCGCCACGAGCCGGCGATGGCCCAGCGCGGACCGCGCAAACGCCCGCTCAAGTTCTTCTACGCCACCCAGACGGGGGTGAGGCCCCCGACGTTTGCGCTCTTCTGCACCGAGCCCACGGCGGTGCAGCCCGCCTATCGCCGCTTCCTCGAGAACCGCCTGCGCGAGAGCTTCGATTTCGCGGGGACCCCGGTCCGGATCCGCCTGCGCGCGCGCGCGGAGAAGCGCTCGCGCGGGCGCCGCTGAGCGCCGGCGGGGGCGGGCGACCGGGTGCGCGATACACTCCGCGCCCCGATCCGCCCCGGCTCGGGCGGAGGGACCGGAGGATCGATGGCCCGACACGAACGCGGTGCCGCCGCGGAGGCGCTCGGCGAGCTCGAATCGGCCGCCGACCGGCTGAGCGACTGGCTCCAGGCGAACATCCGCGCGGTGGCGATCGCCATCGCCGTGCTGCTGATCGCCTCGGGCGTCGCCGCGTGGATCGTGAACGCCCGGCAGGGCGCCGAGCAGGACGCCTCGGCGGCTTTGGCCCGCACGCGCGACGACTATCTCTCGGCGATGGGGGCGGCGCCGGGCGCGATCGAGGTCCCGGAGCTGGCCAACCGCGAAGCGGCCTCGCAGATCCGCCGCGAGTACGAGCGGCGCTTCGGCGAAGTGGCCGACGAGCACGCGGGCACGGTCGCGGGGACGCTGGCCCAGCTGGAGCGCGCCCGCCTGGCGACCGAGGACGGCCAGGAGGAGGAGGCGACGGCGCTGCTGGAGACGGCGCTCGGCCAGGCACCTGCCGGGGCCGTGCGGGGAATGGTGCTGCAGCGCCTGGCCCAGCGCCTCGAGGTGGCCGGACGCTGGGAGGAGGCGGCGCAACGCCACCAGGACGCCGCTGCGGTCGCGGCGTACCCGCTGCGCGGCTGGGCCCTGGCCGACGCTGCGCGCTGCCGGGCCAGCGCCGGCGACCCGGCCGGCGCGCTCGCGCTCTACGAGCGCCTCGAGCGGGAGTTCCCGAAGCTGAAGCTCCCCGACGACCAGAGCGCCGAGATCCTCGAGCTGCGAGCCGTCGTCTCCGAGGGCTGAGCGGCGGCCGCGGCGCCGCGGCCGCCGCGTTCCCGGCCTGGCTGGCCCGCCGTGGCTGCCCCCAGCTTACGTCCGATAAGTAGGATTATGTTAAATCGAGGATCCGGGGCGGTCCCCGGGCTCTGCGTGGCCTCTCCCCGCCCGGCTCAGCTGCCCCGGCGGCGGAAGACGTCGTCCGTCGTCTCGACGGAGCCGCGCGCTTTGAGCTGGGCCAGCCCCTTGCCGATCGCCGAGCGGGCGGCCTCCACCGAGGGCGTCTTCGGATCGGCCGAGGTCAGCGCCCCGATCTGCCCGAAGGCCGCCACGGTCAGCAGCGCGGTGGCGGCAGCGGTGAGCACCCAGGCCCAGGCATCGCGGCGGCGGAACGCGACCAGCGTGAAGGCGAACAAGGCGCAAAGACCCGCGGAGGTGAAGAAGATGCCCGCCGCGCCCAGCGCCTGGTTCAGCTCACCGACGGGCTGGCGCCCTGCCCGGCTCGCTCAGGGAAGGTGCGCCTTCTCCCAGGCCCGGACGCGGCGCGCGGCTTCGTCGAAGATCCGCTCGTAGTTGCCCTTGCGGACCTTCTCGCTCGCCTCGGAAGTGAGCGCCTGCCACAGCGGCTCGTACTGGCGGAACACCCGCGTGTAGGTGGCCTGGTCGCGCGGCCCCACCTCGTCCGTGCCGAACAGGAAGCGGTCGGGATGGCGGTTGATCACGTCGGCCGAGGCCGCCACCGCCTCGGGCGTGGCGACCAGGTACTTCGCCACCTCGTCCCAGGAGATGTCGAAGTTCACGTGGCGTAGCGTCGGGTCGTCCAGGATCGCGTCGACGATCTCCCGGTGCCGCGGGCTGCGCTCCGCGGAGTCCGCCGTCGCCTGGGGCGGGTGGATCACCCGGCCCAGGCCCGTGTGGGCCCAGATCACCGTCGTCCCCGGGTGCCGGCGCAGCAGCTCCTTCATCTGGGTCAGGTAGACCGGCTCGGCGCCCTGCTTGGCGAAGGGCACGTCGATGTCGCTGTGGATCAGCGTCACCAGGCCCACCTCCCCCGCGAAGTCGAAGATCCGGTCGAGCGCGGGGTCCGTCAGGCTGGCGACGTCTCCCGCCACCTTCGAGGAGACGAACTCCTTGTGGATGGTGAACTCGCCGATCCCGGTGAACACGCCGGGAAACATCTCGAGCACGCGCCGGATGTGATCGACGCCGTACATGTCGGCCGGGTTGAAGCCGGTGATCATCGGATCGAAGCGCGCCCGGTCCCGCTTCGGAAGCGACAGGTAGGCCTGCGCGATGACCGCGTCGGTGAAGGAGTAGTAGTAGAGCGGCGCGTCGCTCTGAAGGTAGTAGGTCGGCGCGAACTCGCCGGAGTTCTCGTAGGACCAGGTCTGCTGGAGCGGGATGCCGAACAGGGCGACGCGCCCCGCCACGTCGCCCATGCAGTCCTTCAGGAACTCCTGGACGGTGGGGCCCTGCTGCACGTAGTTGGTCAGGTGGAAGTGGGCGTCGTTGAAATGGGGCTCCGCCGCGGCCGACGGCACCGCAGGCAGCAGAGCCAGAACCAGGCCGAGCGCCGGAACGTGCCGGACCTTATGGCGCAAGCGATGCGGAGCCATGCGTCCTCCCTCACCGAGCCGCGAGCGGCGCGCCGAGCGGCGATCAAATGTATCAATGAGGCCGGAGGTCTCCAACGCCTTTTGCGCTTGCTCGAAATTGTGCGCGCGGTTATAGGGAGGGTGCGTTCCGCGCGGAGGTGGCGATGCGACGTCGGCGGAGTCTCTCTGGATACGCGCTCTTCGCGATCCTCGCGGCGGCGACTTCGACGACGTCGAGCGTCGCCGCGCCAGCCGGCTCCGGGGAGCGCGAGGAGCTCGAGGGACTGCGCGAGGAGATCCGGCAGGAGCGCGAGGCGCTGGCCGCCGAGCGCGAAGCGCTGGCGGCCCAGCGCGAGCGCGTGGACGCCGCCCTGGAGCGGCTCGAGGCCACCGAGGTCGAGGGGGGCGCCCTGCCCTCCGTCTCCGAAGGCGCCCGCCCCAGGCTCGACGTCTACGGCTTCGCGCAGACCGATGCCATCTACGACTTCAACCGCGTCGATCCCGATTGGAAGGCGACGCTGCGCCCGTCGAAGATCCCCGTCAACTGTCCCGAGGACGCGGGCTGCGGCAACGACGGCGAGACGATCCTGAGCGTCCGCCAGTCGCGCTTCGGCGTGAACGGCCTGATGCCGACGCCGATCGGCGAGATCAAGACCAAGTTCGAGTTCGACCTGTTCGGCGTCGGCGACGACGCCGGCGAGACCACCTTCCGCCTGCGCCACGCCTACGGCGAGCTCGGCCCGATCCTGGCCGGGCAGACCTGGAGCGTGTTCATGGACCCGGACGTGTTGCCGAACACGATCGACTACTGGGGCCCCGTCGGCATGGTCTTCTTCCGCAACCCCCAGGTGCGGTGGACGCCCTACGACGACGAGGCGATCAGCGCGGCGGTAGCGATCGAGTCGCCCGGCTCCGCCCTCGACGCGGGCAAGGCCGATACCGAGGAGCTCCAGATCGCCGGCCTGACCTTCGACTCCTGGAACCGCTTCCCCGACCTCACCGGCCACGTGCGTCTCGACCAGGAGTGGGGCCACATCCAGTTCGCCGCGATCGTCCGCTACCTCGGCTACGAGATCCGTGCCCTCAATGGCAGCGGCCCCGACGGCTGGGAGATCGGCGCCGCCGGCAACCTCAGCGGCTCCTTCAATCTGTTCGAGAACGACCAGATCCTCTGGCAGCTGGCGGGCGGACAGGGCTTCGCCGCCTACATGAACGACGGCGGAACCGACCTGGCGCCCAACGGCGCTCTCACCCACGGCAAGCCGGTGCCCGGCCTCGGTTGGCTGGTCTACTACAACCGCCAGTGGAGCGAGTACTGGACGTCCTCGATCGGCTTCAGCGAGCACCGCCAGTGGAACACCCGGGGCCAGCTCGCCAACGCCTTCGAGGTCGGCCAGTACGGCAACGTCAATCTGCTCTACCACCCGACGCCGGGCATGTTCGTCGGTCCCGAGTTCGTGTGGGGCCGCCGCGTGGACAACGACGGCGAGCACGGCGTCGACTCGCGCCTCCAGGTCTCGTTCCACTACGACTTCGGCGCCAGCATCGTGGGTCGCGAGAACTAGCCACCCACTCTCCGGAGGATCGATCCATGCCCCCGATCCGCTTCGTCCGCGTCGCCCCGCTGCTCGCCCTGGGCCTGGCCCTGCCGTCGGCCGCGGGCGCCCAGGACGCGACGCTCGACCCCGCAAAGATCGACCAGGTGCTCGAGGCGGCACACGCCAAGTACGCGTCGGTCACCGACGGCGCCAACGCCGACTACATCCCCGCCCTGGCCAAGGTGCCCTCGAATCTGTTCGGGATCGCGCTCGTCACGCCCGACGGCAAGGTGCACGCGGTCGGCGATGCGGACACGCTGTTCGCGATCGAGTCGATCTCGAAGGTGTTCACGATGGCGGCGGTGATGCAGGAATCGGGCGAGGAGGTCTTCCTCGACACGGTCGGCGTCGACGCGACGGGCCAGGTGTTCAACTCGATCGACGCGATCGAGCAGTACAAGGGCCACCAGATGAACCCGCTGGTCAACCCCGGCGCGATCGCGACGACGGGCATGCTGAAGGGATCCACGGACAAGCAGAAGTGGTCGAAGGTGCTCGCCGCCCACGAGGCCTTCGCCGGGCACAAGCTCACCGTCAACAAGGAGGTCTACGAGTCCGAGGCGGCGACCAACCAGCGCAATCGCGCGATCGCGATGTTGATGGCGGCCTACGGGTTCATCCAGGACGACCCGATCATGGTGAACGACGTGTACACCCGGCAGTGCTCGATCAACGTCTCGGCGAAGGACCTCGCCGTGATGGCCGGCACGCTCGCCAACGGCGGCCGAAATCCGGTGACCAGGAAGCAGGTGGTGGACACGGACCACATCCCCCAGATCCTCGCGGTGATGGCCACCGCCGGCCTCTACGACGACGCGGGCATCTGGCTGTACAAGACCGGCCTGCCCGCGAAGAGCGGGGTCGGCGGCGGCATCATCGCCGCGGCGCCGAACAAGTTCGGCATCGCCGCCTTCTCGCCGCCCCTCGACGCCGCGGGCAACAGCGTGCGCGCGCAGCTGGCCATCCGGGACATCGTCGATGCGCTCGGTGCGAACCTCTACGCCTCGACACCGCACTGAGCGCTGCTGGAATGAGAGACCCGTGGACACGGAGAGGGGCGGGAGTCCTGCTCGCCCTCGCCCTCGCCGCCTCGGAGGCGACCGCCGACGAGGCGGCGCTCCAGCGCCGGATCGAGGACCAGAACGAGCTGATCCGCCGCCAGGCGGAGCAGATGCAGCAGATGGAAGACCGCCTGCGCGCGCTCGAGGACGAGCAGCGCGCGCAGCCGAAGGAGGTGCCCTCGGTGGAGGGCACGGTCCAGCCCCTTCCCGAGGCGCAGCTCGGGCACGTTCCCGGCAGCGGGTTCCCGGTGGACAGCTCGGACTGGGGCTCGCTGCGGATCCGCCTCTACACCTACGCCCGCTACCTGAACCAGAAGGGCCTGGACAAGAACTACACCGACGACTTCGGTCAGACCACGAGCATCGACCGGCGCAACAACTTCCAGCTGAACAAGGTCACCCTCTACTCCTTCGGCTGGATCCTCGATCCGAAGTTCCACTACCTGCTCTACGTTTGATCTGCGAACACGAGCCAGGGCCTCGGCGCCCAGGTCGTGGTGGCGGGCAACCTCGGATATCAGTTCGCCGACTACCTCAACGTCGGAGTCGGCATCGGCTCCCTGCCGGGCACCCGCTCCACCTCCGGCAACTTCCCCTTCTGGCTCGGGGTCGACAATCGCCTGATCGCCGACGAGTTCTTCCGGCCCTCCTACACCACCGGGATCTGGGCGAACGGCGAGATCGTCGAGGGCGTGAACTACCAGCTCATGCTGGGCAACAACCTGAGCCAGCTCGGCGTCGACGCGGGCCAGCTCGACGGCGGGATCGACACGTTCTCCGCGGCGCTCACCTGGGCGCCGATGGGCGAGTACGGCAAGGCCTTCGGGGACTACGAGTACCACGGCGCGCCGGTCACCCGCTTCGGCCTCCACTTCACCCGCAGCAACGAGGATGCCCAGGGACAGCCCGACACCGAGGACTTCGAGAACGTCCAGATCCGGCTCTCGGACGGCAACGTGATCTTCGAGCCAAACCTCTTCGGACCCGGGATCCAGATCCGCAACGCCAACTACCAGATGCTCGCCTTCGACGCGGGGATCAAGTACTAGGGCCTGTCCCTGGAGGGCGAGTACTTCTACCGCCTGATCAACCACATCCGCGGGAACAACGTCAGCCAGCTCGGCTTCGACCAGCTCCACGACCACGGCTTCCAGCTGCAGTCCTCGGCGATGCTGCTGCCCGAGCTGCTCCAGCTCTACCTCTCGGGCTCGAAGATCTTCGGCGAGTACGGAGACCCCTGGGACGCCCGGGTCGGGGTCAACTGGTATCCCTTCCGCAGCGAGAGCCTGCGCTGGAACAACGAGTTCATCTACGCCAAGGACTCCCCCGTCGGGGCGCTCAGCCTGCCCTACCTGGTCGGCGCCGACGGCCCGATCTTCCACTCGAACATCGAGATGTTCTTCTGATCCAACCGGGTGCCGGCCACCGGAAAGTCGAGTGCGGGGGGCCGTCTCCTGCTGGACGAGAAGGTGCTGGATGAGGTTTCGCAGGGTCTCCGACCCCCCCGATGCCCGGCCCGGGTGATCCGCCTGGGGCCCTGTGCTACAGGGACCCCCCAATGCAGCGGAGGGTTGCGGGGGTGGCCAGCGTAGAGGGCGCGACACCGGACAGCGGTGCGGTGTGCGCGCGCTACGAGGAGCAGGGCCAGGGACACGTCTTCCGGTTCTGGGACCGGCTCGACGACGCGGCGCGACAGCAGCTGGTGCGCCAGGCCGACTCCTTCGACCTGCCCGCCGTCCTGCGCGGCTTCGCCGCCGCCCAGATGCCCCCCGCAGCCGGCGGGAAGATCGAGCCCGCGGAGGTCGAGGCGCTCCCGGAGCACGGGGGCGACCCCGCACGCCGGGCGTCTGCTCGCGAGCGCGGGGAGGCGATGCTCGCCGACGGCCGGGTGGCCGTGATGGTCGTCGCCGGCGGTCAGGGCAGCCGGCTCGGCTTCCCCGGACCGAAGGGGCTGTTCCCGCTCGGGCCGGTCACCGGCCGCACGCTCTTCGCCCAGCAGGCCCAGAAGCTGCTGCGACTGCGGGCGCGCTTCGGCTGCAGCCTCCCCTGGTACGTCATGACCAGCGAGGCGACCGACGTGGAGACGCGCGCCGCCTTCGAGCGCGAGCGCTTCTTCGGGCTCCCCGAGCAGGACGTCTTCTTCCTGTGTCAGGGCATGGTTCCGAGCGTGGACTTCGAGGGAAAGCTGATGCTCGAGCGGCCCGACCGGATCTTCGTCAATCCAGACGGACACGGGGGGTCGCTCACGGCGCTCCAGCGCTCCGGCGCCCTCGAGGACATGCGGCGGCGGGGCATCACGACGATCTTCTACTACCAGGTGGACAATCCGCTGGTGCCCCTGGGCGACCCGGTCCTGCTGGGCTTCCACGCCGGCGCCGCCGCGGAGCTCTCCTGCAAGTCGCTGCGCAAGCGCGAGCCGGGCGAGAAGATGGGGGTCTTCGCCCGGATCGACGGTCGGCCGGGGGTGGTCGAGTACACGGAGATCCGGCCCGAGCAGCGCGAGGCCCGCGACGAGAGCGGCGAGCTGCTGTTCGGGGCGGGCAACGTCGCCGTGCACACCTTCGAGGTCGACTTCGTGCGGCGGATCGCCAGCGACGCCGAGCGCTGGCTCCCCTTCCACGCCTCGGCGAAGAAGATCCCCTGCGTCGACGCGACGGGCGAGCCCGTTGCGCCCGAGCAGCCCAACGGCTACAAGCTCGAACGCTTCGTATTCGACGCGCTGCGCGCGGCCGAGAGCGTGTGCGTGGTCGAGGCCGCGCGCGACGAGTACTCACCGGTCAAGAATGCGGAAGGGAGCGACTCACCCTCCACATCGCGGCGGGACCTGTCCCGGCGCTACCGCCGCTGGATCGAGGAGGCCGGCCTGCCCGTCCCCGCCGACGATCGCTGGATCGAGATCGACGAGTCCCGCGTCGCTGGCCCCGACGATCTTCGAGCCCTCGGCATCGAACGCCTCGAGGACGCACCGACCACGATCCATACCCGCCTCGGAGACGACGTATGACGCCCGCGAGGACGAAGCGAAAGACGCTCAAGAAGAAGTCCGCGACCCGCAAGAAGTCGACGCCGAAGACGAAGAAGTCCACGACGAAGAAGTCCTTGAAGAAGAAGACCACCAAGAAGAAGACCACCAAGAAGAAGGCCGCGAAGCGGCCCGCGGCGAAGAAGCCGACCCCGAAGACGAAGCCCGCCAAGGCGCCCACGGCGCCGAAGAAGGCCGCCGCGGCGAAGAAGAGCGAGGCGAAGAAGTCGCTGGTGAAGAAGAAGGCCGAGGCGCAGAGCGCGAGCGCGCCGCCGCCCCGCGACGCGAGCGCTCCCTCGCGCAAGCGGGCGCCCAAGGTGCGGCCGAGCCGCGCGAAGGAGGCGCCGAAGCGCCCGGACCTGCCCCAGCCGACGCCCGTCGAACGCGCGCTCCCCTCCGGCGGTCTGGGCGAGAAGCACGTCTGCTACCAGTGCGGCGCCAAGTTCTACGACCTCGGCAAGCCCGAGCCCCTGTGTCCGAAGTGCGGCGCCGACCAGCGCCAGGCGCCGCGCGTGCCGCGCACGGCGCGGCCGATCCCGGCACCCGAGCCCGAGCCGATCGAGGACAAGCCGCCCAAGCGGAGTCGACTGCTGGACGAGGACGAGGAGGAGATCGTGGTCGAGGCCGACGACGACCTCGATCTCGGCCTCGGTGTGATCGACGACGGCGAGGAGTTCTCCGGCGAGGAAGAGGAAGAGGACGAGGAAGAGACGCCCTGACGCGCGCCGTCCTCAGAAGGAGAGGACGAGCAGGCGCCGCAGGAAGATCTCCATCTCGTCTCCCCGTCCAGCGCGGTAGTCGCGCTCCTTGCGCACCTCGGCCGCCATCGCCGCCAGCTCCGAGGCCCGCTCGCCAAGCTCGCGCGCCTCGCGCCCGCGCTGGTGGGCGCGCTCGAAGGCTGTGAAGCGGTCCGAGGCGGAGCCGGACGCCGGTCGCGCGGCCTTCGCCCGCTCGTAGGCGGCGTCGAGGGCCGAGGCCTCGGCCTCGGTGGCGGACAGCAGGGTCGCGAGGTCGGCGTCCGAGAGCGTCCGGTAGGGACGCACCTGGGCCTGCTCGAGCGCGACGTTGCGCTGGTAGTTCCAGGCACCTCCGCCGGCCAGGAGCCCGAGCAGCACCAGCCCGAGCAGCGCCCTCCCCCCGGCCCCGCCGCGATCCTCGCTCTTCGCCATGCCGAGACGGGTCGGACGGTCGGGCCGCGTGCCTTAGCCCCTGGGCCAGGTCGAGCCGGGGCCGGCTTCAGTAGAGCACCCGGTACACGTGCAGGCTGCGCAGCACCCGCTTCACGTAGGCGCGCGTCTCGGTGTAGGGGATCTGCTCGACCCACACGTCGTCGGCGTCCTCCCCGGCGACCAGCCAGCGCGACACCGCCTCGGGGCCGGCGTTGTAGCTGCCGATCGCGGCGGCGGCATTCTCGCCGAAGCGCGCCAGGAGCTGGCCGAGGTAGGCGCTGCCGAGCTCGATGTTCACGTCGGGGCGCAGCAGGTCGGCGGGCTCGGGCGCGCTGCGGTCGATCGCCCGGGCCACGCGCTTCGCCGTCTCCGGCATCAGCTGGAGCAGGCCTCGCGCTCCCGCGACCGAGATCACCTCCGGCCGGTACCCGCTCTCCTCGCGCATGATCGAGTAGACCAGCTCGGCGCTGGGCCGTCCCGAGCGCGTCGCCTCCCGCAGCTCGTTCGGATAGGGCGCCGGCCAGGCGTACCACCACAGGTCCACCTGCTGGGGCGACGGCCCGCGGGCGAGCCGCTCGGAGTAGGCGTCCACCATCAGGCGCTGGGCGCTCGCGAAGTCGCCGGCATCGGCGTAGAGCTCGGCCAGGGCGAGCCGATCTTCGAGCCCAGCGGCCCGCCCGTAGAGCGCCGCCAGCTCCTCGCGCGCCTGGTCGACCAGTCCCGCCTCGAGCAGGATCTTCGGTCGGGCCAGATCGTCGTCGCTGAGCGCGCGCCGGCCGGACCACACGCCCGGGGCCGCGACCGGGGCCGGCACGAGCTCTCCGGCGCGCCGCAGCGCGAGCCACCCGTAGTAGGTGAACGGGTACTCGCGGCCCAGCTCCGCGTAGAGCGCCGGAGCGTTCGGGTCGCCCTGCCGCTCTCGCGCGCGAATCATCCAATAGCGCGGTCGCAGGGCCGCCACCGGATCCTTCTCGTCGCGGGCGAGCTGCTCGAAGTGCCGGATCGCGGCGTCGTCCTGCCCGGCGCGGAAGGCCTCCCAGCCCAGGAACCAGCGCGACGACGTGCCGAGCTCCGAGCCGGGAGACCGGCGGATCACGTCCTCGAACAGACGCCGCGCCCGGTCGTGCTCGCCTTCCCCGTCCCACAGCAGCGCCGCGAGGTATTGGGCGCGGACCGCGTCGTCGCCGCGCCGCGTGGTGCCCAGCTCCTCGAGCGCGCGCGCGCCCTCCGGCACCCTGCCCGCGCGCGCCTCGGCGCGCGCCCGCTGGATCGCGCGCTCCTCGCTCGCGGGCAGTGCATCGTAGGCGGCGATCGCCTCCGGGTAGCGGCGCAGTCGGAACAGCGTCTCCGCCCGCTGATCCGAGGCGCGCGTGCGCTCGGCGCCGCTCAGTCCGAGGGCGAGAGCCCGGTCGTAGGCGGCCAGGGCGGCCTCGTTGTGGTAGCTGTCGAAGAGCCGGTCGGCGCGCTGACGGGTCCGACTCGCGGTGCGCAGCCGGCGTCCGAGCTCGCCCTCGAGCTGCTCCAGGCGCGCCTGGGCCGTGTTCGCCTCCGGGAGGTCCGCATAGCGCGTCCACAGCTCGAGCATGCGCTCGGCCGCTCGCTGGCGCGCGCCCTCGCGCAGGTACGACTCGGCGATCGCCAGCTCGAGCCGGGCGAGTCGGGCGCGGTCGCGCGTGACCAGCACCGCGTACTCGAGCGCCGCGCGGCCCGCGGCCTCGTCGCCGCGCGCGAGATGGGCCTCGCCCAGCAGCGTGTAGAAGCGCGCGCGCAGCGGGCCCTCGCGGCTCTGCCAGGACGCCTCGAGGGCGATCGCGCCGTCGAGGTCGCCCGACTCGACCCGCAGGCGCATGCGCAACAGCTCCGCGTGGTCGGCGATCACCGGGTGGCGCTCGGCCACCGCCCGCAGCAGGGCGTCGGCGAGCTGCGGCTCGCCGCGGTCGAGGGCCGCGACGGCGGCGCGCAGCGCGAGTCCCGGGTCCTGGAGCAGTCGGTCCACCGGGACGCTGTGCTCCAGGCCCTCGTGGATCGGCGCGGTGGCGGCCACCGACAGCGCCGCCCCCAGCGAGACCGCCAGGAAAAGCGCCAGCGCCC